>Ga0193752_1000666_pt1 | contig 31531 bp, 62 predicted proteins | sample H1c1metaG_FD_144924 | JGI IMG/M metagenome (GOLD analysis project Ga0193752, IMG submission 144924) | Soil microbial communities from a riparian zone of the East river system, Colorado, United States - H1c1 | ecosystem: Environmental > Terrestrial > Soil > Riparian zone | place: USA: East River... | reverse complement strand
CGCTTGCTTTGCAATCAAGTAAACGTGTTTCTGTGGAAGGTAATAAAGAGCGTTGGCTATCTCCATTACTCTGCGCGACAACTCCCCATAGGCTTTACGTCCGTCTTTGTTTTCGCCTAGATACTTCGTCAGGTAGATTTCAGATACCTGCGAAATTGAATCAATAGCGACAGTATCGAAGTTCTTTGCTTCTGCCGACGTAAATAGCCATTGCCAAAACTCTTCCAGCTTAGGCACTGTGTATGCTTCCCATGTGGGCACTAATGAATTGCGCATAGACAGCATGCCGGGTTCTGCTGCACACAGTACAGGACGTGGCGCAGTATTGGTTAACGGTGTTTTGCTTGTGCCCGGACTACCGTATAGGATTGACTTAACGCCAAACCGTTGCGCTAATTGCGACGCGGGACGTAGCTGCGAAATGTTCATTTTGACAATTCTGCTAGACGTTCACGCAGTACAGAATTTTCTTTGAAAATATGCTCTAGCTGAATACTCTTTCTTTCGAGTATGCTCATGTATTCGGCAACTTGTGCTCTAACTCGTGATAAGTGGTTTGCGTTGACTCCCATATCTTGTTCATCGATTGCTTCTATAATTGCCTCGCGCAATGACTGTAATAGATGTCGGCCAGTGAACGACAGAGGGATTTCACCTTTCGTTGACGACGTATAGATTTCTTGTTTCATATATCACCTATAAAAATTAGTAGACTACTTCGTTTGAGCCTAGCGGTCTACCGGCGCGGCTTGCACTTACCGGGCTGTCACATGCTCTAGCCTTTTGGACGTGGCGCTTGGCAGACGTGCGCCGGCTAGAGGGTTCGGCGGGCAAGTAACTCAATACAACAACAGAATAACAGCGGAAAGGTACAAACCTCCTGCTATCCAATGCATTAACCGAACTACAAAAGGAAATGCAATTTCTTCTTCTCTAATACCTTCGTAATATTCAGGTAACGTCTTGTCGGCATGCTGTTTTGAAAACACAACCGGATAAATAACTTCCGCTGTGACAGTAAACAGCATGCCGATTAATAGCAGGATGTAAGACGTACTCACGTTGACGGTTTCCTAGAATTGCGAACAATGCCGAATGCGGCAGGACGGTTGGCCACCGTTAAAATAGTTAGCGTCCATGCGGTAATCAAAGGCAGAGGAAGTATTAAAATCACCTGAATAATCTGGTGAGGATGATCCATAAGTCGAATTGTAGTTACTATGAGTTGTTCCATAGACTGAAATGGTACCACCAAAAGACCGGTCAATTTGCTGTTGATAGCTGCCTCGCGTCAACATATCCGATGTGTGATTAAAAGCGTTTACAAAGCCACCGATGGCATTTCCAATGCTTTCCCATGTATTAGGCATGTAACGCTGCATTAGCATTGACGCGCCGGTTCCGGCACTGTATCCAGCGGCCCACGATGCCGACAACCAACCAGCGGTATACATCGCCGTTTCAGCCATCGCCGCGCCGACGCCCAAGCTGCCGACGGGAGCGGTACGATACTCTAAATAGACTTCTGTTAACGTCATATCCAACGTCGGCGAACCGTTGATGATTGTGCCTTTCGGTACGCTTTGCGTCAACGTAGTGGGTCGATTGAACGCAGAAGATAATCGCGTCATTTGTGCATTGTCAATGCGGTTGCTGAGTACGGTTACTAGTTGATGCTGATTACCGTTTGACGCTGCACCATATAGTAATACAAGGTCAGCTAACTCTATGTCTGACAATCGACTGATAACGTTATTAACGCCGGGTCGTTCTAAGTTTTCATGAATACGATCTAAAAATAACTCATGATGTTTCATTGACTGTTGCTGTGGTATATAGCGAGTTGATGCGTTCGCCGTTACTGCCAGCAAAGCAGCTAGAACAATAAAAATAAATTGCATGTGACATTCTCCTAGTTGATTTACGCCTTCTCTAGCACTTTCAATGCCAGCAATGCTAGCAAGTGTGCTTCGTCCATCTCTTTTAGTTTTCCGTTTGCAATGTGCTGGTTAATGATGCGTTTAGCATGACGTAAATAAATACGTGCATCCTCACGTTTTTCTGTAGTAGGTAATGTTTTTGCTTTGCGTGCATGATAATTGGCTTCAGCTTCTGCCGTTCTTATTGCACGTTTTGTTGCCATCGTCAGTTTACGTTTAGCAATGGTGGCGGCACTCTGTTTGCGACCGGCTAAAGGATGTTTTTTATCGTGACCGTTTGACTGCGACTTATCCATTTATCCTTACCTCTTTTTTATGTTCCTTACGAATGAATTGTTTTAGCTTCGTGTCGCTAATGAATTCGCGCATGGTTTCGCCGGACAATGAAAGCTTGCGCCGTCGTTCGATACGTCGCGAAGGATCTTTTTTATCCCAATAACGATAGCGTGCACGGCAAGCGCCGCAGTCGTCTTCCTTCGTACTGGAAATACGGATGCAATTCTCATAGACGCATTTCTTGCCGTTCATGCTCTCACCCCTTTTGGTGGCACGATATCTAATGTCGGCGCGCCTTCGCTAGTGATGATTACCGCGTCGATGATAGTTTTAAGCGGTGCGGCCAGAAGGTTGTATTCCGTCAGGGAAAGGTCAGGTTGCCATTTCACCAGACGTTCGGCAATGAGTACGCCATTAGGGTCAGCTTTTTCAATTAACGTTAGCGCGTTATCAATGCGCGCTTTATCAAGTTTGCCTTCCGCGTTGTGAACAAATCCGTAATTGAGTTTCTTAACGGACTTCAATTCATATCCATTGTGCAATGGAATACGTTCAGTTCCTTTAAGTTTGGTTGCGTCAAATGCGAAATGCACAATTTGCTTACGCAAATCCATTTCCTCAACTTTAGCCCTTTCTACTTCTTTTTTGGCTTCGTCCCATTTGACTAATAGGTAGTCGCGATAGAACACTTTTTCATCTGTTGAAAGCGGTTGTTTCCATTCTATTGCGCTTTCAATGCGACGCGCTTCTGCTTCGTATGCGTCGCTGCCAATCTGTAATACGCTCATTGTCTACCCTCTGTGAGTGAATCAGCCTATCCCAAACGGGTTTGGTATTACCCTGACCGCCAGTGACCTAGGACTATCGCTCTCGCGACTGGGATAGGCCGGGGCGGGAGACTGCGCCTAGCGGCTTTTGCTTGTCAACAACATTTTGTATTTGCCTTTTATGGCTTTCGTTGTTAGCTTCCAGCGCATGAGCGCACAGCCAAACCCTTTCCCGTCGCCCCCGGTAGTCATCCTGCCCACATTAGAGGAAGTGCGAAAGTTAGTTTTGAATCGGCCGCGTTCCTTATCGTTAATTAATCTTGCAAAAAATACTAATACAACGGTGCCTTGGATATCTACATGTTTATTGTCTGGTAAAATTCCGAATCCTTCGTATCCTAGAGTAGCGAGGATATATACTTATTTAATCGCTATTAAGAATAGCGCTTGACGTGGATAAATACGATAACATTCCGCTTGAACTGCGGAGTTATAACAGTTGGTGCGTTTGGCGCTATGAAGATACCGAAGCTAAAAAACCTACTAAGGTTCCATATGATCCCCGAAGCGGCATTAAGTGCGACATTACTAATGTGTCGTCAGGTTGTGCCTTTGCCGAAGCAATACTAGCAACAAGAGCTAACGGCAAATGGAGTGGTATTGGCTTTATAGTTTCAGAAATTAATCCCTATGGATTTATAGACATTGACTATACGGACGATTCTACCGCACTCGGCAAACAATTAGAAGTATACGAAAAATTTCAAAGCTATACCGAACGTTCGCCATCTGGTAAAGGTTGCCATATTCTTTTTAAAGGTAAGATACCAAGTGGACGGCGGCGCAAGTTTATTGAAATTTATTCTGACAATCGATACATGACGTTTACCGGCGATATTGTTCGCAACTTGCCGATTGTTGATTGCACCTTACAAGCAAACGAATTGTTTTTAGAACTAGGCGAAGGCAAACATGCTATTTCTTTCTATGGTGGATTAGAAGCACCTATATACACAGACGAAAGAGTTTTAGAAATTGCTTCGAGTGCAAGCAATGCAGAAAAATTTGATGATTTGTATTACAAAGGTGAATGGGAAAAGTATTATCAATCGCAGTCAGAAGCAGATTATGCATTGATTGATATTCTTGCGTTCTATAGTCAGAACAAACAGCAAGTACACAATTTATTTTTGAAATCAAAATTAGGGCAACGACAAAAAGCCAATAGATCGGATTACGTTGGTCCTATGCTCGCTAGATGCTTTGATCGAATGCCGCCACCAATAGACATTGATGGCGTTATTAACGAGTTCAATGCTGTTATTGCTGAAAAGAAGAAAGCGAAAACATTATCAGCTGTCATAGAAACACCATCAGCCTCGCCAGAATTGCCACCGGGATTGCTTGGCGAGATCGCGAAATATATTTATGCTGCAGCGCCTAGGCCGGTGCCTGAGATCGCACTCGCCGGGGCCATTGGTCTTATGGCGGGTATCTGTGGGCGCGCCTATAACGTATCAGGGACCGGCTTAAATCAATACGTCATCTTGCTAGCTAAAACCGGTACAGGTAAAGAAGCGATGGCAAGCGGCATTAATAAGTTGATAACTGCCGCTATTAAATTAGGTGTTAGGGACGCTGGAAAATTCATTGGACCGGGCACCATTTCATCTAGAGAAGCGTTGAATAAAGTATTAGTCAACACGCCTAGCATTCTTTGTATTGTGGGAGAATTTGGCATAGCCCTACACGAAATGTCACGTCGAGACGCCGCACCGCATAAGGCTTTATTACTGCAAATCTACTTAGACTTGTACAATAAAAGCGGGCGCGGCGATGTATTGAATTGGATGGCTTACAGTGAACGTGCAAAAACAATTGATCCGGTAATCAGTCCAGCATTTAGTTTACTTGGCGAATCAACGCCGGAAACCTTTTTAGAATCATTAGATGAAATGGCAATTAAAGGAGGATTGGTGCCACGTCTCTTTGTCATGGAATACCTAGGGCCAAGAGTTGCTTTAAATGAAAACATCAATGCTATTCCATCAACAAAGTTGATACACGAATTCGGTTCCTTATGTGCGCACAGTTTACAGCTTAATGATTATAACAATTCAATTGATGTGCAATTCACAAGCGATGCTTCAAATGTTTTCAGCAAATTTAATACGTTTTGCGATAGTCAGATTAACAGTTCAGAAAATAGTTTTGTGCGTGAGTTTTGGAGTCGCGCTTATATGAAGGCGATGAAGTTAGCTTCATTGTGGGCAGTCGGTCTTAATTACATTTTACCTATAATTGAAATCGACTCTGCTCATTGGGCGACGAATATGATACACACAGAGGTTAAAAGTTTATTAGGTCGTTTTGATACTGGCGCTTTTGGAGCGAATAGAGAAGAAATAAAACAATCCGAAAGAGTTGTTGAAGTTATGCGTAATTGGATTGTGAAACCTTGGGACGAATGCGAGGGACAAGCAGACGGCAAAGGTAATAGAGAAATGCATAACGCTAAAGTCATTCCAAAAGTTTACATACAAAAAAATACATCTGCTTATGCTGCTTTTAGAAATGATAAAATGGGAGCAAGCTTTGCTTTGAAACGTGCATTGGGAGTGTTATTAGATAATGGCCAAATTCAGAAATTACCGCCATCTGATTTAGCAAATAAATTCGGCGCTCGTGGTGAAGCGTTCATAATTACAAATATGAAAACTTTCAATTTATAAATGTCATAACGTAGTGACATAACGTAGTGACATAACGTAGTGACATAAGAAAACGCCGCTTAGGGGATCTAACCTAGCGGCGTTTCGTGATGCCTGCCCGCGCGTCGGCTGCATCGGGTAACGTTTCACGCGGACCGGGTTCACCGGGGTTACCATCGGATAGCTGAGAAGCTAACTGCATTATGTCAACGTACGCAGCAGGTGTCAAGTTCCGCGTTTCGCTTTACTGTAGCGCGCCGCGCCGTGGCAGGTGCCTAGGTTGACGTGACAACAGAACCAACTGCCGGCGAGTGCCGCCGCGCGGACTTCAGGTGTCAACGCGGCTTTATCGCTGGCGTGTTTACTAGTCCATGGGCACGCGGCGCAGGGTAGCCCGCTACTTGTGGGTTGCTTCTTCATGATCGCGCCTTAGTCGGTTCCTCAATGAGTACAAGCGTTCGCATGGCGCGCGTGGCGGCAACGTTGCAGAGATTGCGCTCCTGCTGCAGCTGCCATTCCTGACGCGCGTACGGCGAGGGACACTTGCTGCTATTCAGCCAGTAAACACGCGGTGACTCTAAACCTTTCGCTTTATGGATCGTGGCCAAGACAACCTGATTGTAACCGTTGTCGAATAGCGAGCGGATGATTTCGCACAGTGCAGGTATTGTGCGCTCGGTTTCGTCTAAGCCTTCAATTAGGCACATAATCGCGTCGAATTTATCGCGAATCGCTTCCGCCTTCGTTTCCTGCTTTTTGGCAATTGCCTTTTCCGCTTCACGATTAGCCCACACTTCAAGCTTCGTTTCGAGTGCGCTAATACCTTTCGCCTTCATGCGCTCAATCAGCGTGATAAGTGTATCGCCAATTTCCTTGCCCATGATGCGGACCGGGACGCGCGCTTTCAACAGTTTGAACGCCAGTGATATAAGCGGCTTTGTGGTGCGACAAACAACCAAGTCATTCGCCGCAAAGTTCGCCGTTGTCCATTCGGTATTGAGTGAGATCACTTCGCCCGCCGGGGCATTTGGTGCCGCTTCAATCGGCGAACCGAATTGACGCGCATATTCTACTATCGATGTGGCGCAACGGTACGAAACTGTCAGGGGCAACGTCACACACTGAAACTCTGTCGCCAGTAGCTTCAGGCTGTCGCTGTCTGCGCCGCGAAAACCGTAGATCGCCTGCGCTGCATCGCCAACGCCGTAAAAGCGGCTGGTTGGCTTCATGATCTTACGCAGAATCGCGCGCTGTATTGCATTGGTGTCCTGCATTTCATCGCCGAAAACATGGTCATATTTTTCCAGTGTCAAACCCTCTTTCACCGCTAGATAGAGCAAGTCGTCAAAGTCAACCATTGGCGATTCGTTCGACGTTGCCAGCAACTTGCGCGCGTACATTACAGCGGTTTCAACTGACGCTTCTTCGGTCTGCAGTTCTAATTCATGCTTGTCAATCAAGTCATACCATTCCGATTCAACGTCAGGAACAAGGCAACCGACGCCGTTGTTACGCGCGAGGCTGACCAGCTTGCAGATAAACGCGCCGTAGGCTCGCACGTCATCATCGCCAAGGTTCGCGTCAACGATTAAACGCAGCTTGTCTTGTGTGACTTGCTTCTGCTTTTTGAACTGCATTACCGTGCGGAACGTCAGGCTGTGAAACGTCTTGGCGTTGACACCGCGCGATGACAGCTCAACTTGGATGGACTTATTGAATGCGAGGAAGATTGACGTTCCGAAGGTGCGGCGCATTGCTTCTACAATCGTGGTTGTCTTGCCTGAGCCTGCGACTGCTTCGATAATGCAATTGCCAGCGCCATCGGTGACGAATGTAAACACGTTGTTCTGATACGGTGACCATTCTTTTACAACTGCTTTCATTTCTTTAATTCCGTTCGGTTGGTAAGTGCATTTAGAATACATCTTATAACGACGTTGTGCAACTATTCTTTAGGTATTGCGTCACAAATAAATCCATTTATCGCAGGAATGGAAACAACCATCAATCCAATCGTATTGCATTTCCCGACATAATGTAATAACTTCAATTGTTATACAATTTAACATAACGTGCAGGTTCCCTTAGAAAAATGGGGAATCGCGACGGCGCGACTTCGTTCTGCCCTAGATCGGTGGCGGGTTTCGATACCGCCATTTCCTAACGCTAACGCTGCGTTCCGATCTATTGACGCTATTAAAGCATGTTGTCTTGCATTTTGCAATCAATTAATCGTCTTTCGCAATTTGCCGCGAAAACGTCGCCACGCTTCTCAGCACTATGCACATATGGCTCAAATCCGCCAGTGCGACGCCATGCACGATAATCAGCCAGCGACGCCGTTGCATCAACTAAACGCAAATCACTAATCTGCTGATCTAGACGTATCAAGCATTCAAGTGGATCCATATTCTAAACTCCTGTGGTTGAGTGTGGGCATTTAATAACCGTTTGCTTCTGCCCATGTGCGAATCTGTTCAAGCGTGCCATTGTCAATCTTGTGCTCGGTTGAACGCTCGTGGTTCTCAAGTACACCAGTTGCATCGGCACATTCCAGCGACGCGCTAAAATCCTTGTAACTGATGAAACAATCGCTTTCCTGTTCATCGGGCGTTTCAAGTTTGCGCACTTCAAGGTTCACTTCGTACTTGCCAAACTTCTTTGTCCAATAAGCCATTGTCGTTTACTCCCGGTGCGTTTCGATTCAGTAACTATAGATTACGGCATATAACGACGGAAGTAAAGCGTTATTTAGTGATCTTAATCACATTTCTACACTTACGGCAATTAACTTTCTTTTTGTCATATGTGATGTTAATCATCCATCCTTTTGCCGTAATAGCCTCGTTATCTGATTCGTCACTGAACACACCATGACCAAACCGAAATGGCGCGGCTATAATGCCGCATGCTGTCTTATTTCGGTCTTTCAAGTAATAGTGTGTAACAACCGTCATGTTCAATCCATCCTTGAATCAGAATAGCAGTTGATGCCAGCGGCGCACAGGGTTTGACACATTGCGCCCGCGTGAGCCTGCTTGCGTTCCATGCACTGACCGTATCGGAAATCGCTAATCGAGACGCGCACACCGCCCTCATAGGACGACTTGCGACCGAAGCCGGATGCCAGCAGCCATTTCGCGAAGCGGCTATTAGCGGGCTTGATAATGAGCCAAGCAAAACCACAAACGCCGTTCATGACGTACTGTGGTGAACCATTAACAGGAGTGCCGGTGAGAATATCGACGGACTGAATGAGATAGTCTTTAACCATGACGTTTGCAGCGGCTTCGCGTCCGGCCTTTTCAGCGTTTGCCCACAATTTAGCAAAGTCAGAAACAGGCGATGTTTTGGTGATTGAGATTGACATTTGAATGTGACTCCAATTGCTTTAAAGCGTTTCAAGTTCGCCGATCATTTCGACAGTTACCATGTATTGCGTTGGCGCGCTATCCGCTTTGTTCTGACGACGACGCGCGTAAAAGTCGCGAATGCCAACGATAGAATTGATGCAGACGATTGTAGGATACGACAGATATTTATCACTAAGTTTATTGAGCATGGAAATGGCGTTGCCTTCGCAACAATCGTCAATGAACAAGCGTTTGCCGGTTTTGGTTGACGTGAGTATGACGTAATTCTGAGTATTCCCATTGCTATCGCGTTTGGACGTGATTGTGTTGAGGATAAAACGGACTGCCGGGTTGGTTGAGGATGTCATGATGAAATGTGCTCCGTCGTGTTTAAGTACGTTACGTTGTAAATGCTTTTTCGGCCGTTGTCAATAGAACTTTAGGATATTTTGAACTTATAAATGACGTTTGATGTATTTATTTCTGCGATATAACAAAATATAACAAAATATAATGGCAATATAATGGCTAAGTTGTTGATTTCATTGATAATATAATAATATAATGGTTTTTGGGAAAAAAGCCTAATATTGACGTCATTAACGCTATGTGACGTCACTTATAAACGTCATTAATAAATACATACCTCTGTTCTCCTACTATTATATTATTATATTTATTATATTATTATAGATAAGAGAGAAGAATCAAGCACTTAGCAATATAATCCGACCTAATATTAATATACTTTAGGAAAATCAATGATTTGGGGCTATTACTGACGTTTTGTGACGTTCATCACACAACTAACACTTTACTTCTCGCTGTTATAAGCCGATACTTAATTCACTGGAACGGAAACACGAGAGGAAACGATCATGAACAAGTTAGTAGAAGTCGCAGCGGAGTTGATCCCAAACCGTTACGTGGCAAACCGCATCGCGATTGAACACTGTGGGCACGATGGCGCTTACACCTTCGCTTACGTCGTGCATAACAAGCATAACGTCTGGTTGATCATTACGGTGGACGGCAGGACGCTGGCGCATTCAAAACGCAAAGCCGCTATTATGTCGGCCGCTAAGATTGTTTCGCCTTATAGCTATGTGGTGCACAAGTCATGAATAAGTTAAACATCAAACAAGTTCGCAACACTATGAAGTGTCTCGCCGAGGGTTGCCGTGATCGGCAGACGGGCGAGATCAATTACACCATGTTGGCTGAGTCAGCAGCTTGTGAACTTAACCTCTATGTCGGCGATGATATTCCTGATGAAGTGTTTGAACTTGCCCTAGAGTATAAATGAACGTCATGAATAAATACATAACGCGGTGCCCGCTCGAATGGCTTGCGGTCGCGGCCGGGGTCGCAACCTTTCTCCTGATGTTGACATAACGCACGGCAATGCGACATAACGTCATCTTATGTTAAATCGCCGTTATAAAAAGAATTTAAAATAAAGCTTTACTTCTGACGTGATGTGCCGCTATACTATGTACTCAGTAAACGAATCGGAGAAAGTTACATGACGATTAAATCCCCAAAAGTGTTTGATGCTGCTGTAGCGGCGCTTGCAACTCACAATGTTGTCACGAATGATAAGGGCCAGCTGCGCAGCGTCGAAGGTCCGCAGGCGATTGAAGCCTATCGGATCAAGGTGCTAATTAGCGGCTTGAAGCTGGAAATGTCAGGCATGCGCGTCTCGCGCGGCGTTAATTGCCTGAAGCTGGCCAAACAATTGACCGGGCTTAAGACGAATGACAGAGAAAGACAGATTTATAGGTTACAGCATATTTTTAACAACGCACTGTCAAAGGTGCTTATTGTAGAGAAGGGGGAAGGGGAATGAGTAGGCGTTATGTGTGTCATTTGCATGGCGACGCATGCCAACGTAATCCAGCTTGTGATATGGAACGATCAAAATACAAAAGTGATCCTATATGGAGTACACATGATCCTTTTAAAGTGACGTGTAATCGCTGTAAGAAAACGGCCAAGTTTGATGAAGCAATGAAACAACCTCTTGACAAGTGACGGCGCATGCTGTTATATTCAAGACTCTATCTGACGTAAAGTTAACATAATGCGGAGTTAACATAATGTGCAAACCTATTTACCGATGGAGTTATGGCTTAGAGCTGTGGATTAGTCGCTGGCGTCCTAACGGTCAATGGCCGTCGTTCGTTGGTGACAATTACATGGAATACGACAAGGGGAATCGGCCATGAAGCTTGAACAGTACGTTAAACTACGTGACAAGCTGACGCGCGCAGAGGATAAGCTATTGAGGGCTACCCGTGCATGGGATAAGGCACGCGCGGCTTGTCGACGTGCTGAGAAAGCGTTAGACAAGGATTTCAATCGACGTAGCGAGATTGGCGGTAGCCATGACATACGCGACATGATGCAGGAACCGATTAGCGAACCTATTAATCTCATGATACTGGATGATGACATTAGCGAATTGGCTGATAGACGTAGTAAGCGACAGGTTGTTAGTTGTTTAGAATGTCAATCTATGCCTTGCTGTTGTTTGTAGTTTAAGGTGTGACTTAGAGTATAATCTATGAACCGCGATCAATGGGAACTCTGGAAGATTCGCAACGGCGTTGTATGGGATTGGTTGACTACGCCTATCATCCTGCTATTGATCGCTGTTATATATGTGTATCGCATTTATCTTAGAGGATGTCTCCTGTTTGGTTTGAAGCCATGTATTAAGCCTTTCGATTTGTGACGCAGTTCCTAAAGATGTATTGACGTATGCCGTTATAGGTAGTATATTACAGGCAGGTATTGAAACAACGGAGTGACACGAGATGGCAAACGCACAGAAAGCAATCGCACTGGTGATGAAACAGTCAATCGATGAATTGAAGCACTTGGTTATCGATTACCGTCGCAAAGATGCCGCGCATGAGCGCATGATAGGTGAACTCAAGACATTGCTTGAGAACGAAGACACTGATAAAGCGCTTGACATTGTGCGCAACGAATTTAACGCCATTCATGGACCGAGCAATTAACATGCATCTATATGTCGCATATCAACCGCGCGGCTGTTGCCTAGTTAACACTTGGCTATTTTGGTTCAAGTGTGCTCGCTGGTATGTAAAGCTTCGCATTCATGGATTTGAAATCGGTGCTGGCTTAGGAAACAATTAATGAACAACTATCATATAGAAACGCAGCATGTATCAGCTGGTGACGTTGAATGGACAGCACGAATTGTGCCGGCATGGCGTTCCGATTACGTTGGTACAGGTAGAACAGAGGGAATTGCTATTATAGACTTATTTGCCAACATGTTTAATTATGTAACTATTGTCGATAGTGTTAAGGAAAAATCATGAACAACGTGATCGACTTCATAGCAGCGCGAAAACGTCTTGACGACATGATCTATCATGATGTACAATTAGACAGCGTGGTCGAAACGGTCGTAACCCCGCGTGCCACCATGATTGAGCGCATTATGTTAACTCTCGATCAAGAGCAAATCGGCGAATTATTGACTGTGACGCTTGAGGAAATGAAATGACGGTACCAACACATCGCCTAGCGTCGTATAGTTGTCCGAAGTGTGGCAAGGTCATGGACGCGGCCACGAGTGCGATTAATGACGCTGCGCCGCCTAGAGCTGGTGACATATCGATATGTCTGTATTGTCGCAACGTCGCAGAGTTCACAGCGGATCTAAAGTTGCGTACGTTAACAGATTCAGATATAGCAAAGCTTAAACCCGAACATCGTGCTATCATTGCATTGACACAAATTCAATTAGAGGAACTACCATGAGCAACAAAAGTAAACATATTGACGCGCCGATTATTAAATGCGCGTATAAGGATTGTACGAAGCTAATAACAAATGAGTATGGTCAACCCGGTGTTAGTATCTCACGCTTCGATAATAACACGCTGATATGTTCGCACTGTGGCGCGCGCGAGGCGTTCAATGCTGTTCTTGAATCCATGTTGGTGAAAACATCATGAGTTGGTGGACATGGCTTAACCTCACCCTTTCCACAACGGCGCTTGTGTTAGCGTTTGTTGCGCTAGTGCGGAGTAAACGTAAATGATGAAAGAACAAGCGCAACGTATTGCTCGTGTTATTGTCAATTCTATTCTTGACAAAGGAATATCTAAATCGACATGGCGCGAGCAGCATCAAGCGGCGTTTGTTGATTTGCTAACATACCGAGAGGATATGATATCCGAAGCTGCTAATATCTTGAAACGTTTAGAGGTGGTGAAGTGATAGAGGATAGCGTCAATCCCTTTGAGGACGACTATGATCCATTTGAGGATTGCGAGCCATGACGCCAGCACAACGTATAGCGGCTCAACAGATGTATATTACGTTGAAAAACATGCCTTGCACTTGCGAGCACAACGTTCTATATGCTGATATGAAAATACCTCAATTCGTGACGAAAAAGTGCGGCCCTTGTCGCGTTACTGAATTGTGGGAACTCGCTAACCATGATGCAACAATTGTATTTCAAACTTTATTTTGTCCTGATTGTAAGTGTCGATTGCCTGAACATGAAACAGGATGTCAGCATAAATTGTGAGAACGATATGAATATTGATATGCTCGTTTTGAAATGGACTGCCATGGGAATGCGCAAAGAAGGTATAGGCGAGTACATAGAGAAACGCGAGGTTGATCGTCTGTTAGCAGACGAATTTATGCGCGGCTATGACGCTGGTATTAAAGCTGGCATTGAACAAGCAGAAGGTGAAAACAAATGACTTCATTCACTCACGAATTTCTTGTCATGCATGGTTTGACGACAGACAATGCCAACGAATTTTGCGTAGCGTTCAACCTGAAAGACTATGCTACACTTCCCGGCGGTGAATTAGCTGTAGTCAATGTCTTCAAGCTGGCGCATGTATTGCCAGAAGCACAGAACATGCTAATGGCGTCCATGCACAATTACCAAATGGTGTGCCGTAATCAAATTGGCTTGAAACACCTGTTGAATGAAATCAATCATGCTGTGTTGACAGGCCATATCAATCAGAAGTTCTATAAAGAGCTGTCGAGCAAGCTAGAACAGTTGATGGACTTGAATAGCATGACCATGCGCATAACGTTGGAAGGTCAGCAGAACGTTGCCAAGGATATGCAATTGAATAGCGGTCCGGTGTTAGTACCAAAAGAGAAAAGCAATGGCACGTGAATCAATTCGACCGTGGTGCGCTGTTATGGGCTGTTATAAAAAAGCAGAATCAAATGGTCTATGTAAAAAGCATGGACAAACTGTTAGCGGCAACAATAAATCTAAACATCCTGATGACGGCATTTATCCGGTATGGAAACCGAACGAGCCGCAGAAAGCAATGGCGTTGTCTATTGTGAAAAAGATTGAACGAACGTTTGAATTGAAACAGGAGGCAATTCAATTACTCGATTTGATTAATGCGGAGTGGCAATCCGATCCAATGTCTGTACAATGCTTTGACAGTCGCATAGTTGAACGCACTGACAAACTTTTGAAAGAACTTAAAGAAATGGGAGAATTTTTAAAATGATGCGTGGTCCCGACAATGCAAATAAACTAGCGTCACTCATGACTAAACGTGAAGCGATAGCAGCGCAGTTATTTGCAGCTATCATTTCTAATAATGGAGGTGTAGATAACACCGACTATTGGCAACGCTTCGCCGTTAAACAGGCAAATGAACTATTGGCCATTATAGCTCAGGATGAAAGATGATGTATTATATAGAACTTTGGCGATACATTCTTGCCGGCATTGGTACTTGTGGCGTAGTCGCGTTATTCATGATTCGTCATCATTACAAGAGTCGTCGCAAGCGTGACAAAGAATTAGGCACATGGAGCAGAACTCGTGGCTATGACAAATAACGGTCTATCGAAGTTAACTGAAGAAGCTGGCGAGATGCTTCAAATTGTGGGCAAGCTGTTGCAGTATCCGAAATTGCAACTGACGACCGATGATCGTTTATTGCATCCTGACGGAAGTAACTTGCGTCATCGCTTGCAAGAGGAAATGGCCGACGTAATAGCGGCAATGGAATTTGTATCGAACAAATTGCAACTTGATACCGAAGCTATTGACAAGCGCGCTTGCGAAAAAGTAGAAAGGTTTCGTCAATGGGACGCAGGACACGACATAGAGGTATAACGTGCTAACTGTATTTAAATATCCGATTCAACCGAATGTTGATAAGAACTTTCGTTTTCCGCTTGGTTTTAAACCTTTGCGCGTTGGTATGCAGAAACTGCAGCTGTGTTTATGGATATTGATTGACGAAGAAGAGAAACGGTCGCAGACTGTTAGGCTATGTGTTGTGCGAACTGGCGGCATGGTGCCATCGGGTATGGATCACGTCGGCTCATGTCATGACGGTGTGCATATGGCGCATGTATTTATTGGCAAAGAGAAAGCGCCGACGTAAATTGTGACGTACGTCACTTAAGTTATTGGCGATAGCGTCGATAATGAAGCTATGAACATTCAAGTGAAAACGACTTTGTGTCCCTTTTGCGGCAAAACGTACAACGCGCTGTTAGGTTCGCATTGGCGCGTATGTGAAGCGCAGATAGCGCACAGTAACGCGCAACGTGAAGCGTTGGCCGAAGCGCCGGTGCCGATTCGGTCGCGATCATGAGCCAGACACCTGCCCAAATCGCTGCCTGCCTGCACAGGGTGCCGCAGGTGCCGTTTTCTGCCTACGCCCTTGCTACCGCACTGGCAGGTGATTTGCGCCTTGCTGTGCCTCTCCCATTGCCACAGGGTAAAATCTGGCCTAAGCATTTATAGGTGACGTTATGGACTTACGTTATCGAATTCGCCGACGCATCGGCATAATCTTATTGGGCGGCGATAAAGCAGTTGAACAACTTGCTTTGAAGGTCTATAAGCGATTAGACGAAATTGATCCTGACTCTAAGGATGTGTTAGGAGATTTGTTTCGTTTGGTCGATAAAGTCAAAGACGAAAAAAACAGGTAACATTATGAAGCTAAACCCTTATGTCAAGATGAATATTACGGATTTGATTGCAAATGCGCATTATGTCGCTAGGAGTTTGAAAGACGCTGGCGATAGTGCGAACTTGCAAGGCAAGCATGGATTAGCGGTGCAGTTGTGGCAGGGATCGGATGTCATCGTTGCATTGTTGCCGTTGCATCAAGAAATCGAAAGCACGTCACGTTTCAATCAAGCGGCGGTAACGTCGTTACAAAAGAAGTTTGACGAATTGAATAAAAGAGGGTAATATAACCGCTCCTATAACTAGAGGAGCAAATGACATGAAGAATTGGTTTAAGCCACGCAAAGGTGAATCACTAGCCCAAGCAATGCGACGTGTGTCGCGCAGGCGAAACGGATGAAAGCTATATACGTTGGTCGCAGAGTAACGACTAAACAAAAATTCGCTTATACATGGAAGTTTGAAGGCGAAGACACGGAACGTTTATATTCCAAACAACTAGCGCCGTCTGTCATTGGCGAGTGCTGGACGTTTGTTGCAGATAAAGAAGGTCGAATTATTTTAGGCGGAACAAGCAAACCCGTTCGCGGTGAAATGCACACTGATGCCAAAGACATAACAAAATGGGAAGCTGAAACTGTTGCCGGTGAGGCGCGAATGGCAGAGTTTAAAAGCAAGAAAATACTAGAAAGTCGTCAGTCGCAATTTGATATGGCCGTTAGACCGCTCAAGATGATGCTAGACTCATTGCACTTTCATGACGATAGAGCCTATTTTGTGCAGCGTGTTTTAGCAGAACTTTGGAGAAGGTAATGAGTCGTCTTTATACAAAGCTTGAAGGCTTTACAGATTTCATTGAAGATATAATGCCTATTATATTTTTCTTTGCCTTGATTGTTGTTAATTATTTCTTGTGGAGTCGGCTATGATTATCATTGACGACAACGTAAAGTTACCAAAGGAGAAAGAGCCGCTTTACATGAAGCGCGCCCGCAAGGTATTCAATGAATATGCCAATGCGTATCAGCTAGTGTATATTCGTCGCCCGACTGAATGGAGTTACGATAACAGCACCGGTTTCTTGCGAATTAGCGACGCCGGGCATGATAACATTGGCTTTACACTCAGACGTATGCGCAAGATTACAAAGCAACTGTATGACAGGATGAAACAATGACGTTCAAAGATAAAAATACGGTTGTTGTCAAGGTCGATAAGGAAACGTTGTCGATTACTCATATCTGCGACGGCGAGGAAGTCATTACCGGCGGTGATGACGGGCAGACATATGTCGCAACGTTTGCCCACAGGTGGACCGCTAACGTTTTCATTGCATTGGTCAAGCATTCACCCTTGGTTATTTACGGGGAACACGAATGAATCCACAATCTGAAAAATTCATATATGAGTTACGCCGGCTATGTCAAAGCTATGGCATAGCGTTGGCTGTGACGGAACCGCATCGGGACAAGAGCGAAGCGCCGCCATTAGGTGATATTGTATTGTGGAAATTGCAGAAAGGCGAGAAGGAACTCTATTGCAATCACATTGAAGACAGAATAGAAGGTTAGCTATGACGCCCGAACAATTGGCCAAGAGTGGTACTGAGCATGGCGAACAAATGGCGTTGTTTGCATGGTGTAATGTCGCTAGAAATTATGGTTTCAATGTTGCTAATCGATGGGCACAAGGCGAAGGTTTAGAAGCGGCAAAAACTAGTTTCACTGTTATAACAGCTGTACCTGTATTGAAATGGATTTACGCAATACCTAATGCGGGCGCGAGAGGTAATAAGGTAGCGGCCGGACAACTCAAAGCAGAAGGTTTAAAAAGCGGCATAGCCGATATCTGTTTGCCAGTGTCTAAAATGCTTTGGCCAGATAAAAAAGAATACAATGAAACGCAATATTGTGGCTTATATATCGAATTGAAGCGCAAGGATGGGAAACCGTCTGACGTGTCAGACAATCAAAAAGAATTTGGTAATTTTGTCATCAATCAGGGTTATCATTGGGTGACATGTTACGGTTGGATGCAAGCCCGTGACGCTATTGTAGCTTACTTATCGTGAAAACCTGTTACGCTGATCTGGCTACTCGTTCCATTGTCGATCTGACAGACGACGGCGACCGGCTAATCATTAACCGCATCAATGTGCCGATAGAGCATCGTGGTAAAGGTCACGCGCGCACACTCATGGCCAAGGTGCTGCGCGACGCTGACGAATCAGGGAAGGTTCTAGCATTGCATGTTGCTCCTAGTGGCGGGTTGTCCTACTCACAGCTGACACGTTGGTACAAGCGGTTAGGCTTCGTCGAAGAAAAAACGTTATATCTAGTACGCTATCCTAACTGCCAATGTCGGCCATGAATTGCCAGCGGTGTGAAATTGCACGGGCTAAGGTAATAGCTCGCACTATGATACTTGTGGGCAAGTCACTTGATGAAATTGCGATGTACTTAACAAATCTGTATCACGTCACTTATTTTGTTGACAAAGACATTATATATCGTTCTAATAACCCTGTGAACCGTATTATCTACTCCCGCAGCAACCGCCGATAAGTCGAAACGCACGGCAAGAAGGGAGCTAACGCTGCAAGGCGATTGAATCGAAACCGGGACTGTAGGTCGATTCTTTTTTAATTAGATGTTGACATTGACGGTTTAGACGATACAATTTGAGTTGCTTAGTTTATTCATTTCACACATAGAGGATTTTCAAACATGGCTAAGAAGAAGTCTTATGATTCTGCTGCAATGACTTTGCTCGCGACGATTATCACGGCCAATCGGGATAATCAGTTTCCTTACACGTCTGCGATTGATCGCGCCGCACTCGAAGCTGATAAGTTGGTCGAAGCCAACGCACAGTTTCCGGATGGTGCGGGCCGTTTCATGACGCGGGCCACCCCAAAAGGTATTGAATTCATGAACAAGGCAAATGCAACCGCACAGTCGCCATCTGAATCGCAGACAATTGGCGCGGGTGACGTTGGTAGTGTTCCTAGTGGTGCGATCCCCGGCAACGGTGGACGCCCGGAATACCTGATTGAAAATGACGTGCCAATGCCGGCCATTGTTGGTCGCGGTCGTACGGGCAGCACGTATCCGTTTGATCAGCTGGAAATTGGCCAGTCTTTCAAGGTGAACAAGCCGGCAAAGAACTTGGCGTCAACGATTTCCAGTGCGAACAAGCGTTACGCCGAGGATATCCCCGGTGCAATGCGTCAGACGCGCAAGGGCGTCGAAGTGCAGGCAACGCGACAGGTTCGTCAGTTCGTGGTGCGCACGGTTGAGGGCGGTTCGCGTATCTGGCGCGTGCAACCTAGCGCGAATTGAGGTAAGATCCTCGCGCCGCTGAATCTAGCGGGTTGCGATAGTCGAGAAGCCCGGTAGGGAAACTTACCGGGCTTTTTTGCGTTTGTCATAATGCAAGCGTATGGTGCCGATCCCATGCCGAGCACCAAACCAACTTCTAGTGTTGCTGCATACATTGCCGCTAACGATCCGTCGTTATTGACAACTCAACAGTTACAACGAGAGATAGAACATTTAGAAAAGTTATTGACGCAACGAATTGAAGCGGTTGATAGAGCGGTTGTTGTTGCGCATGATAATTTAGTTCGTGTTCCGACTGATGTTGATAAAGCAGTTGGTCATTTAAAAGATGTTATTTTTGAAAGGTTTTTGACAGATGGTATTAAATTTGAATCTATACAACAACAGATTAAGGAACGCGATATAAAAGTTGCTGAGACTGCACGCGATACGAAAGTAGCTGTTGATGCGGCTTTATCGGCACAGAAGGAATTGGCGAGTAAACAGACAGAAACATTTCAACAGTCGATAGCGAAATCAGAAGCAGCAACTGCAAAACAAATAGATCAACAATCGGTATTGCTTGGTACGACTAACGTCGCGTTGATTGGCAAGATTGAAGACGTTAAAGAACGCTTGACACGACTCGAAGGTCAGGAGAAAGGATCTAAAAATGTAATGGCAATGGTATTTTCAATAGTTGCTGCTATAGGAACTCTCATTGCTATTGCAATAGCGTTAAGTAATTTGAATGCTAGAATGAATTGAAATGAACGTTGTCCCGTGGTGGAAAAGTTTGTGGAAATTATGGAGCGTTAAAATCGCTGCATTTGGAATACTTGTTAGTGGTTTCTTTTCGACGTTTCCCGACATTGTAACGCAAGCTTGGGTTTATTTGCCGGATAACTTGCGAGTTTTAATTCCACAACAATATACGCAGATCATAACTGCGGTGATTTTCTTTTCATCCATCATTGCGAAATTTATACCGCAACCTAAATTGCAAGTTCAAGTAGACGCAGCAAAGGAAGCGGCAGAAGTTAAAGAGGTATTACGTTCATGAGCACTTTATTTGCATTGGTAATTGGTTTTGCCGGTGGCGTTGTCGTTACAGTAACAGTACCTGCTTTTTATAAATGGGCTGTTGCTAAATGGGCGAAAAACTCATGAAAACAATTATTGCCCTATTGCTGTTAGGCTTTGCCTTTACAGCACATTCGCAAACTTTAGTTTATTCCTGTACCGATAGTGGTGCCGATGGTCGCATACTTGAAAGCGATACGATAGGTTGGCCGAATTGTCAGACGGCGGATTATCGTGCACCATCTAAGTCGTTAGTTGTTGCAACCAATGGTGGTGCACATCCATTTTACTGGCGTCTCGCGTCTAAAGTTACTAGTGATAGGATTTGGACGCAGACAGGGACTGTCGGTGATTGGTTGGCTGTTAATGCAATTGATTGGGGCACCACAACGCCTGTTCCTCCCGGCGGTGCGTCGCCTTGTGGTGGCGTCATTGAAGCGACTAAGATTTGTTTGAGTTGGATTGCGCCAACGCAGAATACTGATGGTACTGCACTAACAAATCTGAAAAGTTTTCAAGTACATTCCGGTACGTCGGCAAATACGTTGTCATTGATGACGACAATAACTGATAAGACTAAAACAACGTTTCTAATTACTGGCGTTTCGCCCGGTACTTATTTTTATGGTTTGAAAGCTGTAAATAGTGCCGATGTGCTGAGTGCTATGTCGAATGTTGTTTCAGTTAAGAAAGTCGCTGATCCGACGCCTGATTGCAGCACTAAACCGAAACCGGCTGATAAGACGCAATCGCAAACGTGTCCGTCAGGCACTACAGGAAGTTGGCAGAAAGTTGCAACGTATAGCGCGGTAGCGTATCCAACCTGCTGGTTGCTTGGCCCTTACTTGCCTGTCACAGCGCCGGCTGGTGCCTGTGTATCGATCCCGGTAGAACCTCCTAGCGGCTTGCGTACGGTCGGTGGTGACGTGTTTGAACCGTCACCTGACTATAACGCCGCTATTGTCGCTGGTGTGCCGAGCAAGTTTAGTTGGAAGCTTGGCAGCAAGGTTGGAACGATTAAAGCAAACGTCTTGTGCACGTCAACGTATCGAGTTGGCGTAACAGCGTTTTATCGCGTTCCAGCGACTTTGGTAACTTGGACAGGTGCCAAGAAAACTTATGTCGTCGCATCTTGCAAACTCTAATAACGGTTGGAATTACGACCAAGGTCGTTTTTTCACCAATGAGGAAATTGACGGCGATATATTTGTATCGCCTGAATTAATGAAACAGATTCGTGAAAATATAATGTGCCCTCTTGTTAAAGTTATACCGTTGACTAAACAAGAGTGCATGCAACGAAAGAAGTTAAAAATAAACCCGACGCATAGTAAAGGTAATCATAAAGGTAATTGGGCGCATTACGGACTTTAATTTATGTGCAAGTTTTTGAGGAATTTATTTATGGCAAAAGATCATGGCGATGATAATCGTGATGATAAGGAATTGAATGTCAATCTCCGCTGTGACATTCATTTTCATCAGGTTGCAGGCGAAGCAACTCCAGAAATGGAAGCTGCTATTGCAGCTATTGAAGCAAAGGTGAAAGAATTGAATCGAAAGATTCATAGGCGGACGAAAGCGTAATTACTTTTTAGGAGTTAAGCGAATCATGGCAACACAAGCTGAATTGGTAGGTCGGGTTAATACCCTGAACGATAAGCTGACGAAGGTCGGTACAGAAATTGACGGACTGCAGACGACGACTGATGAACTGAAAGTAACAGTGCAGGAACTGCGTGACGTTATTGCCGCTGGTGGCGACGTAACGCCGGAAGTGGAAGCAGCTGTTGCGGCTGTAGAAGCGAAGGCGCAGGAACTGGATGAAAAGATTCCAGACGCACCGCAGCCTGAGCCGGTCTGAACCGACTACAGGGTAATAGCAACCTGCCCTGTTGTTAGGTCGGTGCGCTTTTCGCAATATTCTCCTGCGGGAAGCGCACCGTTTTAAGATGACGTTACGTGAACAACGATGTTTATTTACCCGGTTGACTTGTCAACTAGGCTTATGGATATTTGAGCAACCCGGATACGAAGTGGCATTTAACGAAGTCGTTAGAATGCCAATACAAGCAAAAGCAAATGCAGAAAATGGCGTTGGCATTGCTAATTCTTTACACTTAATTGGTTTAGCAGTCGATTTTCTTTTGTATATCGATGGCGACTATCAATACGAAAGTGAAGCTTATACAAAGATCGGTGAAAAATGGGAATCGATGCATGCGCTTTGCCGGTGGGGCGGACGCTTCGCTAAATCTGACGGCAATCACTTTTCAAGCGAACGTGATGGTGTGAGATGACTGCACTTTACGGATATTTGATTGCTGGCGTTACCATGATTGTGGGCATTATTGGCGTTTATTTACGAGGACGTAGTAAAGGCAAAGCGGCGGAAAAAGTAAAAGATGACGCACGTATAGCGGAAGCACAGAGGCAAGCCAATGCAAAAGTTACTATCGCTAATGATGTTACGACGGATATTAATAAGCTCGATGCTGCTGCTATTGATAAGCAGTTGCGCGACAAGTACACGAGAGATCATTGACACAAGGTGCCAAACGTCGAAAGAGATATTGATTAGCAAGGATGATGTTTTAACACCAGAAACTGCAAGACAGATTTTAATTCATAATGAAACTTATAGAGCCATTTGTCGCCGTTGACATGGATGAGCGCAAAAAGCGTTTTGCTGAGTTATTGCTTAAGAATCCATATGATGCATTTGGCGTCGCACTAGAAATATTTGGATCTGACACTAGCGGTGCATTACGTGCTTCGTATGAATGGATATCTGATCCGCTTGTAATTGAAACGCAAAAGCAGCTAAAAGAAGAAAGAGGCGAATTTGCATTCTTGCCCACAAAAGCCGATCTTGCGCGTGAAGCGCTGGAAAGTCATAGAACTTTAAAAAAGAATGATCCAGCTGCAGCGGCAAAGTATTTTGATATGCATTTAAAGATCATGGACTATTATCCGAAGGAAGCTGGTAATGTCGTTAACATTCAAAACAATGTAATGGTGGTGCCGGATCATGGCAGCGATAAAGATTGGGAGAAGAAAGCATTAGAGCAACAGAAACAATTGCGTGAAAAGGTTGTTTCAAGTGTCCGCAGTAGCTAAACAGGATTTAATTCATGTTGTATGGGAACCGCTACCGGGATCACAAACGATTGCGCTTGATAGCAGGTGCAATTCAACGTTATATCATGGTGCGAGGGGTGCCACTAAAACATTAACGCAGTTGATGCGTTATCGTCGCCGCGTTGGCATTGGCTATGGTGCATTTTGGCGAGGAATTATATTTGATCGTGAATTTAAAAACCTTTCTGATCTAGTAGCGCAATCGGAACGGTTTTTTACGAAATTTGGCGACGGCGCAAAGTTTCTTTCTAGCGCACAAGAATACAAATGGGTTTGGCCGACTGGCGAAGAGTTGATGTTCCGCCATGTCAAACGCATTAGCGATTATGAAGGTTTTCACGGTTGGTCTATACCGTTTTTAGGATGGAATGAGTTAACGAAGTTTCCGACAGGTGACTTGTATTTTAAAATGATGTCGATTAATCGTTCATCGTTTTTGCCGTTGATAGATAGTCCTGATCCGAAACATCCGTTACCAGAAATTCCGCTTGAAGTATTTAGCACGACGAATCCTAGCGGCGTTGGTCGAAATTGGGTTAAGCGAAATTTAGTTGATGGTTCGGAACCGGGTGAAGTTGTTCGCAAGGTTTATGAAGTCTTTAATCCGCGAACGCAAAAGGATGAAAAGGTCACTAAGACACATGTACATATATTTGGTAGCTGGCGTGAAAATACATTCTTGTCGCCTGAATATATTGCAGAGTTGGAGTCTATTACTGATCCTAATTTGCGGCGCGCTTGGTTATATGGCGATTGGAATGTCACAGCTGGCGGCGCGATTGATGATTTGTGGGACGATAATGTTCATATTTTACCTGCGGATTTTTCCATTCCTAGGAACTGGCGAATTGATCGCGGTTTCGATTGGGGATCTACAGAACCGTTTCAAGTGGCGTGGTATGCCGAAGCTAATGGTGAAGAAGTAACGATGCCTGATGGCAGTATTTTTTGTCCGGTAGCGGGTTCGTTAATTCAAGTAGCAGAATGGTATGGCTCGCGCGATATCGGTACTAATAAAGGTTTGAAGTTGTCGCCAACAGTTATTGCAGAAGGTATACGTGAACGTGAAATCAATTTTTTGCGCTTAGGAATATTCAAGACGCAACCGAAAGCAGGGCCGGCGGATAATCAGATTCGTAACGTCAATGATGTGAGTGTTGAAACAATTGAAGCCAAGATGCGTGCAAAAGGTATTGGCTGGACTGAATCGGATAAGTCACCGGGTTCTAATGCAATGGGTTTGCAAGTGTTGCGAGATCGACTAGAAGCTGCGTTGCGCCGCGAAGGCAAAGCATTTTATGTGACGCGCCGCTGTCCTGCTACAATTGAATTACTTCCGCCGATACCGCGTGACGAAGAGAAGCCGGACGAAGTTGATCGTAATTATGAAAAGCACGTATTTGACGTTATTAAATACCGATTGTTAGCTGGTAACAATTCGCTAGTGACTTCCATAGATTTAAGTTTTGTGTAGGTGAAACAGTATGGTCGATTCATTTGTTACTGAACAGGGCACTGGCTTACAACCAACGTTGCCTAATACTGGCGTCGGTTTTATTCGCACTGAATTGACAGAACATTTTAGATCGTATGATCTAATTGCTGATTGTTTGAAAGGTTCAGAAGCGGTCAAAAGCAAATCGACTATTTATTTACCAAAACCTGATCCGGCAAACAACTCAGATGATAATAACGCGCGTTACACATCTTATGTGCAGCGTGCATTGTTCTACAATGTCACGCAACGTACGGCGCTTGGCCTGCAAGGTCAAATCTTTATACGTGCGCCGGTTATCGAAGTGCCAGCAGCGTTAGATAATGTCGTTACGAATAGCAGCGGTAGCGGCATAGGCGCGGAACAATTATCGCGTGATGCTGAATGGTATACCGGCTCTTTCGGTCGCTGCGGAATCTTTATTGACTATCCGCCAGTTAATCGTGCAGCGAGTAAAGCAGAATTGTCGAGTGGTAACGTTCAACCGACGATTACTGTTTACGGTCCGAAGAATGTAATCAACTGGCGCGAAAAAGTTGTCGGCTCTAAAAAGGTGTTGTGTCTAGTCGTCTTAGTTGAAACCTATACGGTGCAAGATGACGGATTTGAAACGCAGGACGCTGTATATTATCGCGAATTGCGTTTGAGTGATAACAATGTTTATAGCGTGCAACTGTGGCGCGCGAAAGATCCCAAAGGCACCGATTTTGAAAAGTTTGGTGACCCTTACTTTCCCAAGGATGGCGCAGGTAAAGCACTAGACTCTATTCCGTTTACGTTTATCGGTTCTAAGAATAACGAAGCATCGATAGATCCCGAACCGCTATTAGATTTGGCGAATATCAATATTGGTCACTATTGTAATAGTGCTGACTATGAAGAAATGATTTACGTAGTCGGTCAACCGATGTTATGTGTTAGCGGTCTCACTCAAGAATGGTACAACGCCGTTCTAAATAAAAAAGTGCCGTTTGGTTCGCGCATTGGTTTGCCGTTGCCTGTCGGCGCAAAAGCTGAAATGTTGCAGGTTGAACCGAATACGGCCGCTAAGGAAGGCATGGAAGCAAAAGAGCGGCAAATGGTCGCGTTAGGTGCCAAGATTGTTGAACAGAAGACAGTACAACGTACGGCAACAGAGGCTGGTATGGAAAATGCTGCAGAGGAATCTATTCTAGCAGCGGTCGCTAAAAACGTTTCAGCGGCGATGCAATGGGCGTTGGAATGGTGCGCAGTCTTTATGAACGTACCCGAAACCGGTATCAAGTTTGAACTTAATACTGATTTTGAATTGTCGCGTATGGGCGGCGAAGAAATTGCACTAGTCGTCAAGAGCTGGCAGGACGGCGCGTTGTCGTGGACGGAGATGCGCAGCATTCAACGTAAAGCCGGCCGCACGTCGCAGACAGACAAAGATGCCAAGGCAGAAATCGATAAGGACCAATCTAAGGCGATTGCAGACGCGGCTAAAGAAATCGGTGCGACGACCAAGGCGGTTGCCGATAACACGCCTCCGGTGCCTGTGGCATGAGCCTACGCGACGCGCAACGTCTGTTTGATATTGCCATTCGGCTGCAACTCTATGTAGAAGCGGTTAAGGCACATCACAGCGCGGAATTCAATGACGTTGCACAAAACGTCTATTTTGAATTTCGTAAGTTACTACAAAATGTCGATGCGAAGAGTTTGGATGCATTGACGAAAGCACAATTAACTGTGCTGGTAGCAACGTTGCGCGTTTCACAGCGAGAGGTTTATAGCAAGTACGTTGAAAAGATATTCAAACAGCTTAAAGATTTCATGCAAGCATCGTTGACAGTGAATCGTATTATTAATGTCTCTAGCTTTGTCGAATTAGAAGAAAATGAACCACATTTTATTCCAAGCGATAAGCAAGCATCTACTTTTATTGAAGCTGAAAACAAACAAAACAAATTCATTGCGCTTTTTGGCATAGCGGCCATTACACTAGGCTCGGATAAATTGTGGGCAAATATCCTTAGCGAACCTATAGCAGCCAACGGTACGTTGCTTAATCCTTTGGTCAAATCGTTTAGCGCTTCTGCACAATTATCAATGGAAAATATGATACGCAAAGGTTATTCAAATAGTTGGACCGTATCGAATACAATTGTTGAAGCTAAAAAGCAAATCGATAAAGTAACGAATCAAGCGGACGCAGTATTGTCGACAGTCATTCAACATGTTGAAGCGATTGTTGCCGCTAGCGTTCAATCGGCATTGTTTGGCCAATATCGTTGGATTAGCGTTATTGATGGTGGCACGACAGATATTTGTCGCGGTCGTAATCAGAAAATTTATAAACATGGTACTGGACCGTATCCGCCTGCCCACATGAGATGCAGAAGCACAATTATTCCTTATCGTGGTGGTGATGCTGAAATTACAGATACGTTTGCTAAATGGATTAAGCGACAGCCAGATAAGATGCAGAAGTTTGCATTCAATAAAGCAATTACAACGGAACAATTTAGGAACTCTGCTGAGACTATTATTGCAGGGTAAATTCACAGTCGCGCGGTGCGTGGCTTTTATAGCGGTGCTATCATGAAGCGTAAATTGAAGTTGACGAAAGAGGAATGGGAAAAGCTTGAAGACGAAGCTGCAAAAAGTTTGTATGTAGTCGATGGCGATGCTTATAAGATAGATATTGATGATGTTGAAATTGCTGCAGAGTTGCGACGCGCAAAGGATCGTGAACAAGCACGCGCTAACGAAGCTGAAAAGAAAGCAAAGGATTTGCAAGTACAATATGATGAATTGAAAGCATTGCCGCCCGGTGATAGGCATAAATCAGAGGATTTGACTAACATTGAAAAGAGTTGGTCAACTAAACTTGAAACAGCTAAGAAGGAATCTGATGCGACTATTGCGAAGTTGAAAACACAACTTGAAAAAGTAATGGTGCAAGGTGCAGTTGATGCAATGGCTGCTGAAATCTTTTTGAAGCCGCAACGCGACGCGCGTTTATTGGCGGAACGTGTATATATTGATTATGACGGCGATACGCCAATTGTTCGCGTGCGCGATAAGGATGGTAAGGCATCGGCGTTGACTCTGGCAGATTTAAAAAAGGAGACACTTGACAATAAGGAATTTGAGGATATTTTGATTGGTAGCAAAGCGTCCGGTTCCGGTGGGGCGGGCGGCAATCACGGGGGCGGTGCCTCTAAGAAAGCCAGCGAATACAGTGAGCAAGAGCGGGTTGCATTATTTAATAGCAATCCAACCAAGTTTCACGAAATGTTTCCTGTGCGCACTTCTTAGAGGAAAACCACAATGGCTGTTGTACGTCTCTCCGATGCTGTCGTTCCTACTGTGTATCGCAGTTATACGGCGCTAAATCTTCCTGAACTTACGCAATTCTTTGCATCTGGCATCATTGTACGCAATGAGCTATTTGACGGTATTGCGCGTGCTGGCGGCATAACAGGCACTATTCCGTTTTGGCTTGATCTTGATCCGACGATTCAAGAGAACCAGTCTAATGATGATCCGGCTGACTTTGCGACGCCGCAAAAGTTAGGTTCTAGCTTGATGCACTATCGGAAGTGCTTCGTTAACCAATCCTATTCTGCAATGGATTTGGTGTCGGAGTTGGCGGGTTCTAGTCCTATGCAGCGTATTCGCAATCGGTTTGGTGTTTATTGGCAGCGTCGCGACCAACGTCGTTTGATTGCTACGGTTAACGGCATTTATGCCGATAATCTGGCGAATGATGCTGGCGACATGATTGTAAACATTTCTGCAGTTGGTGACGGTATCTTTACTGCTGAGTCGTCAATTGATGCAGAGTTCACAATGGGCGACGCTGCAGGTAGTTTCGTTACCATTGCCGTTCATTCGCAGATTTTGGCGCGAATGGAAAAAAATGACTTGATTGACGTTATTCCTGACAGTCAGGGATTTCCAGTTAAGTTTTATCGCGGTAAACGTGTTGTTGTTGACGACAACATGCCTAAGACGGGTTCTGGTATCAATACGATTTATACGTCAGTATTTTTTGGTGCCGGTGCATTTGGTTTTGGTGGTATTGAAGGTCACGAATTTGCGTTAGGCGAAGGTGTACCCGAAACGCCGGTATGGGTTGAACGTGTTGAGCAAGCCGGTCATGGCGGCGGCATGGAATCTATCGGTGAACGCCGAACGCTGATTTTACATCCGTTTGGTTTTGATTGGGTAGAAGCGGGTGCAGCGATTACAGAATTCAGTCCGACTAACGCTGATCTGGCGTTGGCCGCGCATTGGAATCGAGTAGTTGCGCGTAAACAGGTGCCGATGGCATTTCTGCTTTCAAAAGCGTAACAAATAAGTTGTTGATGCTCTTTCGCCGGTTTATTCGTGAGAATTTCCGGCGAAAGATGTTAAGCAAGTATTTAACTTAGGAGTTGCGAAAATGAAAGGTGCACCACGTACATTAGCTCGTGCGGCGTCAACGGCAAGTAAAGCCGGCGTCGCAAAACAAATGCCTGTTCAAGCTGTTGCTGCTGCGGCTGACGTAGCAGCGCTGAAAGTGCAGTTTGACGCACTATTAGCAAAACTAAAGACAGCTGGTTTAATGGCGTCTGCATAACAGCAGAACGTCATGAAATTTCCAAAATTCCCGTTTTACTTACGGCCTAAAGGCGTTCCTGCTGCTAGCGGTGGCGGCGAGGGCGGCGCTGTTACGTCAGTTAATGGCGGAACAGGCGATGTCGTTATTACGCCAGCTAATATTGGTGCGATTAGCGACGCGGTGTTAGCAGCGGCTTTGCTTTTGAAAGCGGATGCTGCTGCAACTACTGCAGCGCTTGCTTTAAAAGCGACGCTCTTATCTCCGACATTTACCGGCACACCGTTAGCGCCAACTGCTGCCGGTGCTACTAATAACACGCAATTAGCGACTACTGCTTTTGTCAAAGCGGCTATTGACGCATTGATTGGTGGCGCTCCGGGCGCACTTGATACGTTGAATGAATTGGCGTTGTCACTCGCTAGCGATGCTTCGTTTGCGGCCACGATGGTAACAGCGCTAGCTACTAAGCAGAATGTAACGCCTGCTTCTACTTGGGCGTTGCGTGGAGTTGGTTCAACGGTTGGACAGTCTAAGCTTATTACGGATATTGGTGGCGCTGCAGGTACATTGGTTAGGTGGGACGGAACGTATTGGCGTGTTACTGCACCAACTTATATTGTTTATGATTTGACGCTTCAAACAGGACCATCAAATACAACGGAAAATATTATAAAAACTGCAGTACTTCCAATTGGTATTTTGAGATTAGGTAGAAGCTTTAGAATACAGTGCCTATTTGCAAAGAATGGCGTTGCTACTGCTGCAACAACAAATCTTAGACTTGGAACTTTAGGAACTATTGTCGATCCGCTTTTGTTCACTTCTGCATTATTTGTAGCGTCTAATCGCACATTTGCAGTTGGCCCTTTCTTTGCTGTTACATCGGCGACACAAGTACGCATGTTAGGTCGTTCGGATGGTATTGCTGGATTTACTGGCGGTTTAAGTGCTACTCCCACGCCAGTAAATACAACAATTGAGGATATTGATGTAAATGCTTTAAGTTTAACGGCAAGTACACAAACTGGTAGCGGTGCAAATCTTGGTCAGGTTGCGCATTTGTTAGTTGAAATGTTGCCATGAAAGGGTTTGCAAGGAGTTTTGCAAACGCTGGTGCTACTCAATTTAAAGTCGGCGTTGCTAAACAGATGCCAGTGCAGTATCCGCAAGCGGCGGCAACTGTTTCGGATTTAAAAGCACAGTTTGATTTGTTATTAGTAAAGTTTAAAGATTCTGGTTTGATGGAGAATCTTGCGAATCCTTCAATGTTAAGACAACACATAAACACTCGCGGCGGTTTTGGAATACCGACAAGCCTTAGTTCTACAACGGGCGCATATAATTCCTTTAATCAGCGTATAGGTTTGCGTCTGACTGATTTTGCATCTGAAATTCAAGTTGCTTTGCAAAACATTACTTCTATCAATAATGGAAAGGTTGATGACGCTTTAGCTGACATTACGGTCGAATGCGCTTTAGAAGTTGGTTCTGTTATTGTGCCTGTATTTTGGAATGGTATTAGATCAAAAGTTTTAACGCCCGGACAATATGCTGTTTCTGATAAATGCATTGTGACGTTGCCACCGGGCGTCGGTGCATCTGTATTAAGAACGCACGGCCTTTGGTCATTGCCGCCCGCTAGCGGTTTGCCTTTTGCAAATGGCAGTCATACTAGTTCATTGGTCTATGACACGAATTCGCGAGGTACGAATCAACTCGATAATACATTGAATCCTGCTACGCCAACTGGTGTAACTATATTCGGCTCTATTTTTCCTGCAGCTGCAATTATTGGTTTGACGACGCCAGCAGCTGCCATTATAGCGTTAGGTGATAGTAATCGAGCATGGTCTGTTAGCGGTTTAGCTACTGCTGTAATGAGGCATATCAATTGCGGCTGTG
>Ga0193752_1000665_pt1 | contig 31597 bp, 25 predicted proteins | sample H1c1metaG_FD_144924 | JGI IMG/M metagenome (GOLD analysis project Ga0193752, IMG submission 144924) | Soil microbial communities from a riparian zone of the East river system, Colorado, United States - H1c1 | ecosystem: Environmental > Terrestrial > Soil > Riparian zone | place: USA: East River... | reverse complement strand
CGAGCGCGTCGCCCGAAAAGCAGTCTGCGTCGAGCTGAGTGCGCCGTCGTCACAACGCAAGCCTGCGCCCACCGCTCTCACGCCGCTACACGCGCTGGTGAAGCGGATACCTTCGGTGTGTACCTCGATGCCAGTCGACTGACGTTGAGTTCGTTCCGCCCTCGTGCCTGTCGAACTTGTGGCTTCGGTTCAGTGCATGGAGGATCGAACGTGCACCAGTTAAGGCGAAGCAGCTCGCTTGCCTGGCAGAGTGCACCAGCGTGGCGGATTGTGATTCCAACGCGCGTTGCGTTGACGTCCAAGGCCTGCCGGTCTGCACGGCTGGCTGCGCCGCGGCGCCGCTGGCAGCGGTAGCCCCCTGATCAAGCTGGATGCCCAGGCAGCCCCCGAGACTCTCGTGCGAACGCGCGGAGGGGTCAAGTTCGAGCGCACCAGTTCTAATCGCGCTCGCAATCGGACCGCTTCGCTACGGACCGACCCCGCTCTGGTTCTTTGCACTTGCTCAACTCTTGATCGGCAAACATGCCCGCACCGTGATCGGCGCTGTCGGCCCGTAAGTGCATCGCCAGTTCTCGCGCTCACTCGCCTTTTGCCGATAACGGCTGTCGCCCATCGCCCATCGCCCCTTGCCCGGCGCTGGCCACTTCGGTATTGGAGGTCACCGCTCTGACGATTTCGTAACGACACGACCACTCCACGCTAAGCGAGCGTACGACTACCGCTTCGCATTCATCGGGAACTCATGGCATCGACCGACCCGCAGCTTGCTTGCAGCCGCGCATCGATACTTACCCGCGAATTCCCAACGCATTCGAGATGGCATGGCGCGCTCGTGTTCATCGCCTTCTTCTCGCTGTTTCTCGCGACCAGTTCACCTCGAATGCTGTACTTCGGCGACGGCGGCTTCATTCTCGAAATCGCCGGCTCGATACTAGATCGCGGCATCGGCCCGGTTCCTCTAGCGGACGGCGGTATCAACAAGAACAAATGGGGCCTGGGACAGGTGTTGCTCGACTTGTTCATCGTCGAACTCAACCGTGCCGGCCAATCTGGCCCATCCGACCTCCGCGTGTTCTACACGCTGGGAGTCGCTGCTTTGCCTGCCGCCGTCAGTGCGTCGGCACCACTTCTAATTTTCCTGATCGCGATCCAACTCGGATACCAAATAAAAACCGCGGTGCTCTCAGCGTACGCGGTGGGCCTCGGAACGATCACGTGGGTGTACTCACAGACGCTGTTCTCAGAACCAGCCGTGGCAATGGGCTGGTTGTCCGCCATTCTCGGACTCGTTTCGTATGCCCGCACGCAGAGGAAAGCGTGGTTGTCGATCGCTGGAATCGGAGCTGGCTTCTCGGTGCTGGCCAAGAGCACCTCAGTGATGATGTTGCCGCTCGCCGTCCTCTACACCGTAGTCCTGCTCAAGCAGCAGTTCGCAATCTCTAGCTTTAGCGACGCTGTTCGGAGTTCACGCTCGATCCTCATCGCACTGCTAGCTTTGATTGCCCCGATGCTAGCGGCTTTAGGCGTGTCGCTTTGGTATAACTACGCGCGCTACGGCAACGCTTTTGAAGCGGGCTACAGTGTCGAACGCGACGGAAGCTTCGGCTTTAATACCCCAATCATCGTGGGATTATTTGGCCTGGTGTTGAGTACTGGAAAGGGTTTCTTCTTCTACAGCCCAACTGCATTGCTGGGCATTGTGAACGCGCGCTTCTTTCGAGCGCACAGGAAGGAAGCCGTTCTATTGTGGGCGATGATCGCTGGCACGATTGCCGCTCACATGAAGTGGTGGGCGTGGCACGGAGACTGGAGCTGGGGTCCACGCTTTCTGGTCCCCCTCACACCTTTGTTTGGTTTGCTGTCGCTCGGCTTCTTGGAAACGATCTGGAACGCAACCTCGCGTTGGAGGCACGCGTTGAAACTGGCTATGGTCAGTAGCGTAGTCCTGTGCGCGATCGCAGTTCAAACGCTTGGCTTGTGCTTCGAGCCGGCGATGTTTCTTCGGCTCGTCAGCGACGATGCGCGTGTGTTCGCTGGTGGCTTCTACAACGAGTCGAATTGGCCAATTCGTGACGATGGTGTCGCTGCGCATTTCATTCCGGAATTCAGCCCGCTTGCCGGCCATGCATGGATGCTTCGCGTTGCGAATGCACACGAAGCGAAGCCCGAGCTGCTGGCCGAACCACCGTGGGCAACGCTGAACCCACGCTGGGTCCCACGCTCCATAGGATCGTTCAATCCCGAGATCCAACTCTGGTGGGCGGAAGCGTTGCGAGCGATGCATCCGCATCGAGTTGCCGTTCGAGTCTTGGCGTGGGCGCTTCTATTCATATTCGTGGCAAGCACTGCATGGCTCGTAGGGAAATTGGTTAGCGAACGTAACGATGTTCCCGCGCATTGAGCGAGAGCGCTCAGCGCAGTGGTCCTGGTCCGGCCCGGTCGTCGCTGCCGCCCTGAGCATGATTTGGTGCGCCTACTACACCCGACCGCTCTTAAATCCGTTCTCGCTCGAGACGGTGTTTCGCGACGATTGGGCTCAACACACGTTGGGCTGGTTGTTTTTTCGCAACGAACGACTGTCGTTTCCGATCGGTCGTCTAAACAACTTCCTGTATCCGCTCGGCACGACGATGAGCTACATGGACGCGATTCCATGGGTCGCGCTCTCGCTCCGACCGTTTCAGAAGTTGATTCCACCGGATTTTCAGTACCTGGGCCTATGGATACTGCTGTGCTCTGCCGCGCTTGCTTTCGTCGCGGCCTCTCTCTTTCGTCGGTTGACCGAGCATTGGGAGCAGCAGGCGTTGGCTGGCACTCTAGTCGCGATTGCACCGACCCTCGTATTGCGCATCGGTCACCCCGCATTGTGTGCACACGCAATGATCGTCGCCGCCCTCGCATTGTGCTCGATCCGTAGTCGCTCGGTCGCCGAGGCACGCCGTCACCTCGCGCTAGGGCTGTTCGTGACACTCCTGGCAGCTGCAACACATCCCTATCTCGCGTTGATGGTCATTGCACTCGCACTCGGCATTCCGATCCGAACACGCAGCTACGTGGGTACGAAGGTAACGCTCGCAGCACTTGCGTTCACAGTCGCGGGGCCCCTCCTGATCTTCAGTCTCCTGGGCTATTTCGACGGTCGAAACGAGAGCACGATCGGGGGGTTTGGTTCGTACTCCGCAAATCTAAATACCTTCATCAACGGGATGGGACATTCTCGGATCTTTGCTCCGTTACCGACAGCTCCAGAGCAATATGAAGGGTACGCATACGTCGGAGCTGGCGTGCTGCTTTGCGTTGCGATCGGATTGGCGTCACTGAGCGTGCGTTCGATGCGAGAGCGCGTGCTCTCATTGCCCTGGCGTCGCGTCCGTTGGCTCTTATTCGCTAGTTGTTGTTGCGCGGGTTATGCGTTCGCAACGCCATGGCGCTGGGGCGACATGGAGCTTTTCCACATCCGTGCATATTCGGGCATCGAGCCGCTGACCCACAGTCTTCGATCATCCGGTAGATTTGTGTGGCCACTCTTGTATTGCTTGGTCTGCGGCTCACTCGCGGGGTTGATAAGTGCGCTGCGCTTCTCGCGACCCATCCTAACCTCCGTGCTGCTCGCCCTCGTGGGACTGCAGTTGTACGACATCGATCCCAGCGACGCGTGGGCACGATATCAGTCGCCGCCGATGCGCTTCTTGCGCGCGCCTGAGTGGGCTCATGGCGATCACACGATCAAACATCTAGTGCTGTATCCGGCCGAGATTCGTGACGCGTGCGATGGCCCTGAGCACTATCGTTCGACACCCGTCAACGAGTTGGCATACCTCGCGTACCGGCATCGTTGGACGTTCAATAGCGGCTACACGTCACGGGTTCCGCAAGGCATTCGAGATTCGTGTTCCGATCTCAGGGCGCGCGTTGCGGGAGGCGACCTTCGATCGGATGAGCTGTACATCGTGTGGCAGAAAGATCTCGGCACTTTCCGAAGAGCCGGCGCGGTCTGTGGCCAAATCGACGGCGTTCTCGCTTGCGTCCGAAGCAACAGTCCGTCGGACCGTCTTGCTGCGTACCTTTTAGATCATCCCGAACCGAAGCATCGCAAGCGGGTAAGACGTTAGTCGTGATGAACTCGTGTCCGGGTACCGTCAGGCCCACCGCTAGCCGCGGCTTGGCACAGACTGGCTCACGCTCGGCTGGTCTGCCCACCCTCAATTGCGAGGGTAATCAACTACTTATGTCGCACACTCATTTGGCATTGAGCTTGCTCGGCTGCACCCCGAGGATCTCGAACCATGCCCATGCGCCGCGACCAACCGCTTCCTGACCTTTGCCCCTCGTCAGTCTTGCGGTCTCCCCACTCTCCACGACTCGTCGCCGTGTTTCGCCGCGCGCTTCGCATCGCATTCGCATCCGCGGCGATCTCCGGCTGCACCAACACTCACACGGATTTGCTTCCGACAGGTAAGGGCGGAGCGTCCGCACCGGACGTGTCTGCTGCTGGCCACAACCCGAGCGTACAGGCTGGCACCATCGCGACGCCCAGCACGCCCACTACGCCCACGAAGCCAACTACGCCAACTACGCCCACGAAGCCAACTACGCCAACTACGCCTACGACACCACCTCCGACGAGCACGCCGACGACACCGCCGCCAACCACGCCGTCCGTAAAACCACCGGTCACCGTCGCTGGCAGCAGCGCTCCAACACCGACCAAACCACCGACGGGCGGCAAAGGCAGCACCGGCGGCAAAGCCTCACAACCCGTCTGCGAAAACAATGCGTGGCAACCACTCGAAGGACTCGATCCCGCGGAGCCCGTCGACTACCTGACGTCGCTCGTCGTCTACGGCGCAAACGGAACGCCCAGCGAACGCGCGAGCTTCGGCACTCCGTGCGAAGGCGCGGACATGACCTGCCTCGAAGAAGTCACCATGGCGAAGACGAGCTACGGCCTGACGTTCACGATGCAATGCGGACAGGTGGGCCAGTGCCGCTTCTACTTCGTCGCAACGTCGGGCAGCGAGGTCAAGCGCTACACGACGCGTGAGGAGCTGCTCGAGCTCTTGGGTCCAATCAGCTCACCCCAAGAAGTGTTCTTGCTGCTCGACTACGATCGCTACTTCGTCCGCTGCGGCGAAGCCGACGGTCTCCAGCTCGCACCCGGCGCCATGCCCGCGAGCGTCATCGAAACGGCAGACGGTTGGGAAGCGACCGTGCTGACCATGATCAACGATTGCCCGATCCACTACGCAGAAGTCGTCGTGAGTGTCAGCCGCACCGGCGAGGTCAAAGAGCTCTCGCGCACACCACTGCAAGCGTCGAACGCGTGCGCCGGCCGCCGCCCCGAAGGCTGGGTCGCACAAGGCACTGCCTTTTCCGGCTCGATGCTCGCCGACCACTTCGCAGTCATGGCCGAGCTCGAAGCCGCGTCCGTTACCGCGTTCGAAGTGCTCGCAGCCGAACTCGCGCACCACGGCGCACCGGCCGACTTGATCGAGCGTCTGCACGAAGCGGCACGAGAAGAGATCGTGCACGCACGAGAGACCACGGCGATGGCGCGCGCACTCGGCGCCGAACCCAAGCCGCCCCGCATCGAGCCGAAACCGATCCGATCACTCGAAGCGATCGCACTCGACAACGCAGTCGAAGGCTGCGTCCGCGAAACGTTCGGCGCGGCCGTCGGCTGCTATCAAGCCGAACGAGCCTGCGACCCGCAGATCGCCGCGCTGATGCAGCAACTCTCGGCCGACGAGATCGGCCACGCTGCCCTCGCGTTCGATCTTCACGATTGGATCCTGCCGCAGCTGTCAGCAGCAGCGCGCGCCCGCGTGATCGCTGCCCGCGTCGCTGCCGTCGATGCGCTCGCGGCCGAACTTCAAATCGAACCCGACGAAGCACTGCGCGAGCTCGCCGGCGTACCCGGTCCGCGCGAAGCCGCGAAGCTGCACGACACCTTGCGGCAAGAGCTCTGGCTTGCCGGCGAGATCACGGCATAGCCAACGCCCGAAGTAGACGACTAAAACCGAAAGTAGAAGTCCGCGTCCGGTACGACCGTCACCTGTCGCGTCGGGACGCCGACGATCGGTAGCCAGTTGGAGCCGAAGCCGACGCCAAAGTGCAGATTGACGTGCGACCAACTGAACGCAACGCCGGGAATGATGTTCCCGACCACACGCGGATAGTTCGGCTCGGCGCCTAGGTTGGCGTTGACGCGCGTATCGCGACGCTCGAAATCCGCACGCACGACGATGTCGCTCATGCCGAGCATGAGCGTGCCGCGCAGCGACAATGCGACGACGCGGCTCACCCGAAACTCGGTCATCGCCGACAGCGAGCCGGTCGTCGCTGTCGATGCACCGCCCAAGCCGATGTCGACGTTTCGGTTTTTCGGCGGCATGTCACCATTTACGTAAGCGTGAACCCACGAGAGTTGCAGACTCTGGCTGACGACGCGGCTGATTCGCCAAGAACCGGATAACTCGACCGGTATGACGAACAAACCTGCACGCGTATCGGCGTCCTCCCAGATTTTCGAAGACAGGTTGGTCGCGTCGAGGTACGCGAACGATCCGCGCAACGAAATCGCGACCGGCCCGGAAAACCAGTCGCGCACCTTCAGGTACCCAGTCGCGATCGGCGCTTTCAGCAGGGGGAAAGCAAACCACGGCAGCACGTACGTTCCGATCGTGACCTGATCGAGCACGCCGAACGCAGCACTTCCGACACCGATCGCAAATTCATTTCTGCGCAGCGTGTAGGCCGTGAAATCGATGCGCTCTTGTCCGGGTACCTGATCTGCGTGCGCGCTCGAGGTCACCAGTAGCAGAACGCCCGCCAGCACTACGCCGGCCCGAACACGCACGGCTGACTCCCTTCACTGCAAACCCACTGGCCATCGCGTACGCGCAGCGCCCAGCTGCCATCCGTGCGTGCGGTGAGCAGTACCGTGCCCGCCGTCCCGAACCCGAAGGTCGTCGGATCGATCAACGTCGACACGGAGCCATCCGTGTTCAGGCGGAAGCTCAGGCCTTGTTCCAAGAGATCGACGCTCATGTCGTTCACCGCGATCGTTGCGTTCGACGCGCGGATCAGGATTGGCGGAGCGGGATCGCCGAAACCGAGGTCACTCCCCAAGTCGACTTCGAGAGTCATCGTCGCCTGGACGTTGGAGGATCCACCTTGGGGTCCGGCAAGAAATCGGCACTCCGTCGCGTGCCCGGCAAACGCGCGTTGCACTTTCGAATTCTCGACACCCATCGTCACATCGATGGAGCCTGCGGTCGCGTCGTCCGGCGTTGGATCATTTTCCCAGCCCGGACACGCGGTGTGCGCTTCGATCGAGCCTTGCACGTCATTCGCGATATCCATGTGGTCGAACTCCACCGCGGTCGCGTCTTCGAGCGTCTCGCGCAGAAACGTCAGACCCGTGAAGGATCCGAGGGCGGGTCGCAATGGCGCTGTCTGTTCGAAGATCGTGCGCGCCGTAGCTGGATCGAGCGTTGCAGTCGGTGCGTCGTACTGCGCGGCAAGCGTCGCCACAGCCTGCGGCATTGGAGGCGGAGGCGGTGACGTATTACACGCGATCGCGGCTGCGCAAAGCCCAGCTGTCAGATAGGACAGCGCGCGCCGTTCGGCACCGGCCATCTTGCCACGCCGATCGACACACTCGGCAGGGATGAACCGCTCGAGCACACGTAGGCTCGCTTGCAGACGGGGATGAGACATCTCCCAGAGGTATGCCAAGAGCATGCCTAACTACGCGTCGATCAGTTTCACGGACACACGCAACGCAACATTTCACCATTCGACGGCAGCCGCCCTGTCTTTCCACAATCCAGATAAAACGCCGAGCTCGTACACAACTGATCGGGTGGCGGCGTGCACGTCCCATACATCTCGAGGCAACCCGTGCTGCCCGGATTCGGATGAATGTCGCGGAGAGTCTTTGCGCCTTTCGATTTCTTCGCATCGGCAAGCGGCACGACAGCAGCAGGAACCGTCGCCGGAACATCCGCCGCAGGCTTGTCTTGCGGCGTGTGCGGCTCCGCCGGCTTGTCAGGGACTGCGGATGGCGCCGTTGTCGGTAACTGCGGCGCGTCCGGCTGCGCGTTCGCGGGCGCTTCCTTCGGCGGCGGCGGTATCGGCACTGTCGGTGCATCCGGCGTCGCAGCTTGTGGCTGCATCGGCTGCACCGGCACGACAGGCGTCGGCGGAGTCTCCGGCCGATTGCACCCTGCGCCGCTCACAGCTGCAAGGCCCAGCAGAATGAGCGCGATGCAATGACGAGAACCTTGGGCTGACCTCGAATCGATGAGCACACAGCAGTTTGCAGCATCGCCCCCACTGCGCGCCATCCGCCCCGAAGACGGGTATCAAACCTGTCGGCTCAGCACGTCGCCGCGAGCCAGACTGGCTCAATTAACGTCGCGGAGCTCACACAGTCATTCGCGCGGTGGGTACTTCTGCAGCATTCGTTGCAGGCTCCGCCGATGCAGCCCGAGCCTGCGCGCCGCCTCTGAAACGTTGCCTTCGCAGTCGGTCAACACGCGGTTGATGTGCTCCCAACGCACGCGCTCGAGCGACGGCGCCGAAAACTCAGTCACGCTCTCGCCCGGTGCAGGCGCAGCGCCGCGCTGAAATGCTGCGAGCACGTCGTCCGCATCCGCCGGCTTCTGCAAGTAGAAGATCGCACCCAGCTTCATCGCATCGATCGTGGTCGCGATGCTGCCGTACGCGGTGAGCACCACGATCTTCGTCTGCGGATCGATCGCCTTCAGCTCGCGGATGAGCTCCAGCCCCGACGGCCCCGGCATCCGCAAGTCGACCACCGCGAGCTCGGGCGGATCCGCGAGCGCGAGCCGGCGCGCTTCGTCGTAGTCGCCGGCGGTGCGCGCGTCGAGCCCGCGCGCACGACACGCCGCCGCGAGCCGCTCCCGCAACGTGCTGTCGTCATCCACGATCAAGATCGAGAGGGCGTCAGACAACACGGGGTGCGGATTCTCGCTCATGGCGTGCTCCACCGTACGTGTAGACATCTCAAACCTGCATGCGACGATTTGCCGCAGCTGCAAACGGCAGTACGAGTGCAGCCGTTGTTCCTGACCCTGGGGTCGAATCGAGCGTCACGCTACCACCCGCTCGTTCGACCACCGCGCGCGCGAGAAATAACCCGAGCCCCATCCCATCGCCCGGGCCCTTGGTCGTGAAGAACGGCTCGCCCGCGCGCGACAAGATCTCGGCACTCATACCGCTCCCGAAGTCTCGGACTTCGAGCACGCAACGACCTTGCTGCGTCCGCGCACTGACGCGCACCGGTTGTGAGTTCTCCGAAGCTTGCAGCGCATTTTTCAGCACTGCGCGAAGTGCCTGCGCAGTCGCTTGCGCCGGCGCATGCAGCACGCTGTCGGCGGTCGCGTCGTCCACTTCGACCTTCACCGATAGGTTCTGGCCGAGTCCGTCCATCACTCGGCGCAGCAGCTCCCGCACGCGAAGGGGCTCGCTGTCGTGATCGCTCGGCTGGCCCGCGTCGGCTGCCATCCGCTGCAAGATCTCGCGACAGCGCTCGACTTCGCTGCGGATCAACTGTGCGTCATCCCGCGCCGACTTGTGCTCGGTGTCTTGCATCGCGCGCGCGAGCTCCTTCGCGACGACGGCGATCGTCGAGAGCGGCGTCGACAGCTCGTGTGCGGCGCCAGTCGCGAGCGTCGCGAGTGAGGCGAGCTTTTCACTTTGCGAGGCGAGGGTGCGCGCGCGCGACAGCTCGATCTCACGTTCGGCCAAGCTCTCCCGCACACGCGTGACGAAGTACGTGATGAAGACCGCGGCCACCCCAAATGCGATCCACATGCCTTGCATGTGCATCCGCATCTGGTCGGCGTGATTCATGTGGGTCTGCATCTGCTCCGGGACCCACTCCGGTTGCCAAAACAGCAATCCGAAACAGGCGAGCGACAAGCCGACCAAGCTCCAGGTGTAGCTCGCGGGCAAGACCACTGCCGCGAGCGCGATGTGCACCAAGTACAAAAACGAGAAAGGGTTCGACGGACCGCCGGTCAAGTACAAGAGCGCGGTCAACATCAACATGTCGACCGCGATGACGATGCCGAGCGCCCACATGCGCACGACCCGCTTTTGCCGCGCCCAGATCATGCAGCCGATGTTGCTCGTCGCCTCGAGCGCGAGCAGCACGAACAACGGCCCCAACGGCAGCTCGAACCGCAGGCCCAAGCTCACGAGCAGGATGGTCACCAACTGGCCGATCACCGCCCCCCAGCGCAACCGAACGAGCCACGCGAGGTTGATGCGTTGCGCTTCGAGGTCGGGCTGAGGGCGAAACGCCAGTGCCGCGAGTGCGCTCGAGCCGATGTCGGGAGACTTGGGTGACATTCGAAAGTCCTGCGATCAGCCTGCGAGCCCGGCGCTGCAGCGTCAAGCGGCGGCCGGAAACGGTCCGCGCCTGATGGCGGCGGCCGGCCGGTTGCGCGGCCTGAGCGCTCGACTATTCTGGCGCGGTTCCAACGCGGTTCTAATCATGGACTCGGCCCCACCTGCAGCCTCCGAAACTCCTCCGCCGGAGCCCGTCGTTCTGTCGTCGGATCGGCCCGTCGACTACGCGGTCGGCGCCGCGCTTTGGGCCGCCGGCGTGTCCTGGCTCGTGCCGATGATGGGCCTGCAGATGCTGATGCACCGGCTCGTCGGACCCGACAACATGCAGTGGCTCGAACGCCTGTACACGCGCGGCCAAGTGTTTTTGACCGGCTCGCGGTGGCACGCGCACGTCGACCCCGCGATCGATCCCAAGCGCGCCTACATGTTTTTTCAAAACCACGTGAACCACCTGGATCACTGCACGATGTACGCCGCGACGCCGCACTTCAAACAGGGCGTGGAGCTCGAGGATCACTTCCGCTATCCGGTGTACGGCGCGTTCATGCGAAGCCGCGGCACCTTGCCGGTGAAACGCGGCAGTGCGCGGCACTTCATCTCGCTTCGCAATCAAATGCGCGGTGAGCTCGAGCGCGGGCACTCGCTCCTCGTCTTCCCCGAAGGCACGCGCACGGTCACGGGTCAGCTCGGAGACTATCAAGCCGGCGTGTTCCGAATCGCGGTGGAGCTGCAAGCGCCGATCATTCCGGTGACGGTCACCGGCATGTACCGCGTGATGCGCAAAGGCTCGCTACTGATTCGCCCGGGTTACGACGTCAACGTGTACTGCGACGCTCCGATCGAGACCAAAGGCCTGCGGCGCTCGGACATCCCGCGGCTGATGGCGTCGGTGCGGGAAGTCATGCAGCGGCGGCTGGACGCGTACTGGGCCGAGAGCAATCGGGACTCGAAGGCTCAACACGACGGTTAAACACCGCTCTTCTTTCGCGTGCTGAAGGTCGCCTTTTGCGGATCGCCGGTTGCGATCGAGATCGCGTCGTCGCCAAACCGTTTGCGAATCGCATCCAGCGCAGGCCCGAGCTTCCGGCCGCGATCCTCCGAGACGGGCTCCCCGCGTTCGGGCTCGTCGCCGAACAAGTCGAGTTGTGACTGTGCCGGCTCGAGGTTCGACATCGACACGCCGAGCAACCGAATCGGCTCGTGCACGCCCGATGTATGCCACAACGCGATTGCGACTTCGCGAATCAGAGCCGCGTCGTCGGTCGCGCGCGGCAGCGTCTTACTGCGCGTCAGCAGCGGATATTTGCGTTCGGTCGTGCTCGAGTCGAGCCGCGAGGTCATCTCGCCCCGCGCACGCCCGAGCTTGATCTTGATCGTGACCGTGCGCGCGGCGATCGCATCGTGTCGCAGACGCCGCGCGACTGCGTGCGCGTGACTCGTCAGCGCGGCCGTGATGGTATCGAGCGCGCTGATGTCGCGCTCGAACGTGTTTTCTTCGCCGTAGCTCTTGGCTGCACGGTCGGCGATCACGGGCCGATCGTCTTCACCTCGGGCGAGGCGCATCAACTCGAGTGCGCGGTCGCCCACGACGCCGCGCAAGACGTCGACGTCTGCGTCCGCGACGTCGCGCAGGTGGGTGAATCCAGCTTCGATCAGCCCGCGCTCCGCGACCGGGCCGACACCCCACAATCGCCGCACCGGCAGCGGATCGAGCAGCGCGCGGATCGCATCGGTCGCCACGAACTTCAGTCCATCCGGCTTTCCGAGCGAACACGCGATCTTTGCGACGAGTTTGTTGCTCGAGATTCCGCACGACACGGCGAGCTCAGTGACCTCACGCACGCGTTGCCTCAGCCTGTGCGCGAGCGCGATCGGCCCGCCGAAGAGGTGCGCGCTCGCGGTGATGTCGAGAAACGCTTCGTCGAGCGCAATCGGCTCGATCTGAGGCGTGAATTCCTCGAAGACCGAGTGCACTTGTTCGGAGACTTTCGCGTATTTCTCGATGTCCGACCCGAGAAACACGCCTTGCGGGCAGAGTTCGCGTGCGCGAAAGCCCGGCATTGCGCTGCGCACGCCGAACTCACGCGCCGCGTACGATGCTGCCGCGACGACCCCGCGACCGGACACTGCGCCGACGATGATCGGAAGGCCGCGAAGCTCGGGCCGATCGCGCTCTTCGATCGACGCATAAAACGCGTCCATATCCGCATGCAACACGATCCGCTCGGCCACCGCCGGAGCGTAGCGCGGTAGGTTCGCCCGTCTAGGCCTTACGGACCGCCGAGGGCCGTGCTCTCGGGTTTCGCCGGCGGATTGCTGTGCGATCTCACGACCGCCTCGAGCAACTCCTGCAAACTGCCGAGCTCCACGAACGCGTAGCCTCCGAGGCCGATCGCCGCGAACGCGGCGATCAAAGGCAGCACCGGAACCTGTGAGACCGCCCATAACGCGAACGCCGTGAGCACGACCGCAGCCAACGGCAGCAGTACGAGCACGGCGAGCTCGAGCGGCCTCGATCCGAGCCCGACCCGCGGAAGCTTCTTGTCGAGCGTCGTCCCGAACGGGTTGTACGTACCGCTGACCCGCCGAATGCGCGACAAGAGCGCGAGGAGTAGCAGCGGCAAGATGCACGGCAAGACTTGCAACAGCGTCATGCCACCGATCCGCATCCCAGCGAGCTCGGCGTACCGGTAGTGCCACGTGAACTTACTGCGCGTGAGCGCGATCGCCTGCTCCGCGTTTTGGTCCTTCGCCGCATCCCATAAACCCGCTTCATGCGTCGCAGCAAAGCTCGAACCGGCGAGCCCGGGGAGCTTTGCGGGTTGAACGTTCAACGCGACCGGCACGCGCAGCGTCGTCACTTGGCCTGGGGCGCCGTTCAGAGTGACTTGCGCGAGCGCGTACTGCGTCGGTAGTGGGCCGCTCGCAGCTGCAGGCTTCGCCGCGGTCGCTTCTGCCCGCTTCACTTCGCCTTCGTAGCGCGCGCGGATCTCGTCCAGCGCCTTCTTGCGCTCGTCGAGCGTCACCCGGGCCGTTTTACGCACCTCATCGAACTTGAGCAGGATCTTCCACGGCAACTTGCGCTTGCGCCGCGCTTCGAACGTGTCTTCGGCCGAGGTCAGCTTCTTCTCTGCGTCCGCGGCGGCCTTCTCCGCAGCGGCGGTCTCGACGCGCGATTTCCCGATCGCCGCTTCGAGCTCGATGTCGGCCGGCGTGAACACCGCCGGCTCGAGCGTCACAGCCGTGAGCTCGTAGTGCGGTGGAGCAGGGGTCACGCGAGCAAGTCGCCACGCGACCGCGGCTGCAAGCGGCGCCGGCGTGAGCGCACCGATGTCGAGCGTGCCGTTCGGCTTCGCGTGCTCCGCCACCTCGCCGAGCGTGCGCAGATGAATCTCCGCCAGTGGTGGAATCGGCTTCGCCGCCGCGCTCAGCTGCACCTTCGGCACTTGCGGACCGGTGATCAGCCGCTGCACTTCGACCGGTTGAACCGTGCCTTGGGTGCGTGCGTAGTCGAGCAACGACTTCTCGAGATCCGCCTGCTTGAAGCTCTGTGCGAACCCAGTGAGCTCGTCGAGTGCGGCGGTGTACGCGCGATTGTTCCCGCGTGGAAACGACAAGAGAGCGACCGCGATCGATGCGACGACGAGCGTCCACATCACTCGCTGAACGGCATGGAGGCGTGCGTTCATCCGATGAAACCTGCCTCGTCCCGAGCGAACTGAAGACGTCGAGATTCTAAAGGACTACGCGTGTTTCGCACAATGGCAGCGGAGATTCGAGGTGACGCACTCGAGGTGAAGGTAGGTACGAGTGCACGACGTGCCCGCGCCACGCGCGACTTGCATTCGCACCATCAGCTGAGTTACGCGTCGCTTACGATGCGAGTGTTCCGCGTACACGACCTGATGCTCGGCGTTTGCTTCGTCGTGTTCAGCTGGGCGATTTTCGCGGCAAATGCCTCTGCCGCTGAGAGCGACGCGCTCGGGCCCGACAAAGCGCTGCACTACACGGTGAGTGTGGGCCTGACGCTCGGCGCATCGCTCGTGCTCGATGTCGTCGGCCTCGATGAACCCGTCGTCTTGCCGCTCTCCATCGGATTTGCGCTCGGTATGGGCGTCGGCAAAGAATTGTTCGACGCCGTGCGCGGCAGCGCCTTCTCGGCCGCCGATCTGACCTGGGACGTTCTCGGTATCGCAACCGGTGTCCTGATCCGCGTGCTGCTGCGCGCGATCTTCGAGCCCGATCGCGTGCGAGCAGACGCGAGCCAGCCTCGGGCGGGTTACTTCTTCTTCGTCGTGAAGTAGCGTCCGAACGGAATCGCGTTGAGTTTCTTGTCGCGCTGGTACGCCTTCAACCATTCGCGCGCTTCGCGATTGTTCTCTTCGTAACGCAGCACCTTCGCATAGTGCTCGACGGCGCCCGCGGGCTCGTTGCGACCGATCGCCATCCGCGCGAAGCAAATCGCCTGCCATTTCAGCACCTGGGGATCGCCCGGGTTGTCGATCAACATCTCGCGCGCTTCTCGCGCTGCGTCTTCGAGATGTTTGTGCGCCAGGCTGTTCATCACGATCTTCAAGCGATTCAGATCGGTCGGCTTCGGTGGCGGAAGCGGCTGTCCGGTCGGAGTCGTCGGAGGCGCCGAGGCAGTTGCGCCGCCCGCCTCGGGCAATCCACTCGGCCCGCCGGGGGTGCCACTGAGCGGACCGCTCGCCGGGCGTTCACCAGGCTGACCCGTCAGAGGGCCGAGCGGGCCGGTCGCTGGGCGCGCGATCGGCGCCGAGTTCGCTCGCGCAGCCGTCAGCGGCCCGGTGGGCGCGCGTGCGATCGGTTGCGTTTGCGTCCGCACGATCGGCGTAGTTGCACTCGATCGCCCGGTTGGGCTCGCACCTTGAAGCGGCCCGGTGGGCGCGCGCGCGATCGGCTGCGTTTGTGTTCGCACGATCGGCGTAGTCGCACTCGACCGCCCGGTCGGGCTCGCACCTTGGAGCGGCCCGGTGGGCGTTCGCACGATCGGCTGGGTCGCCTGCCGCGCAACCGGTGTGTGCACGCCCGATCCACTAGTCGCATCGCCCAGCGGCTGGGTCTGCGTTCGCAGAATGCGGTGCCGATCGACCGGAACCGTGTTGGGCCGCGCGCGCACGCCGACATGACTCGGATCTGGACGCTCAGGAATCTCGCCTTCGTTCAACTGAACGGCCTGCATCGCGGTCTGCGATGCTTTGTGGGCACGCGGGGCTTCACCCGCCGCCTCGGGCATCATCGACAGCCGCGCCGCCACGTCGCGTGCCGGCATCGACGAGGAGGATTCGAGCAGCGTCCGCGCAAAGCTCGCATTCGGATCGCCGCTTCCCTCATGCTGGGCTTTTGCGAACTCGACGAGCTGCAACACCTGTCGCTTCTGCTCGGCATCGACGTGAATGAACTCCACGCCCATGCCCGCGACGCCGTTGTGGCGCGCAGCTTGCTCTGCGGCTACGACGTGGACGACGCGCGCGTGGATTGCGACTTCCACCCCTTCGGGCAGGTGCAATTTCAGCTCGACCTCGCTCAACGGCTCGGGCGTCTGTTCACTGCGGATGAACATCCCGCCGCGGCAAATGTCGCTCGCGTACGTCTCGACGAACTCGGTCCAGGTCTCGCACCGTATCGCGAGCGGTCGATCCGACGGATAGCGTGCACTTCTTCGTTCCGATTCCATCAACTGAGCAGTCAGTTTATCACTAGAAACACCGGATCGGCGCGGGGCCCATCCAGGTGGTGGTGACGGGTAAGCCGCCGTCGCACGACGCAACAGCCGAAGCTTCGATCGCGCCGCCTATCCCACCTGCGAGGCCGGCATGCGCATCGCCGTACGGCGCGTAGACTGTGATCGATGACCACTGTCGCGGCAGGGCTCGAGCCGATCGCGCCGATCAGCGAGCCTCAAAAGCAGGCGTTGTACGACGCGGAGACGGCCGCGCGCCGTTTTGCGTTCGCGCCCAAGCTCGCCACCTGGAACGGCGTCGGCATGCTGCTCGGAGCGGCGCTCTCACTCGTGCTCGCGGTGTTCGATCACGCGTTACTGCTGTCGGCGGTGGTCCTGGGTGTCTGTGGTTGGGTCGAGCTGTCCGCCGGAAAGAAGCTTCGGGAGTACGATCCCAAAGCGCCGCTGCACCTCGCATTGAATCAGCTCGCACTCTTGGTGCTCGTCCTCGGCTATTCGCTGCTGAAGCTGAAGGCGGCGTTCACCGGGCAAGCGACACTCGCGACCGAGCTCGCGCAGCACCCCGAGCTCGCCGCGGTGCTCGATCAGCTCGACGACCCGAGCGTCACGGAGGCGCTCAGCTCCTTTGGCGAGATGTATCGCTGGGGCGTGGTCGCGGTGTATTCGCTGCTGATCGCGATCGCGATCGTCGTGCAGGGTGGTGCGGCGGCGTATTACTGGTCGCGCCGCAAACATCTGGTCGCGTTTCTCGCGAGCACGCCAGCGTGGGTCGTCGAGCTCATGCGGCGGCCACGGCCGATGTGAATGTTACGAGCGCTGCGGCAAGTGCCAGTGGCGAGAGAACAGGAGATCGAAGAAGCCGGGATCGGAGCCGTCTTGTTTGATCCAGCTCAACTGATCGAACACGTAGGCCGTGCTGTGGAGGGGCTCCGGCAGCGGCAGTACGTGCAGCACCGCGCCGAACTGGAAGTCGCTCAGGATCGCTTTGAACTGTTCGGGCGAGTCGCCGTGTGCGATCAAACCTTCGAACCAATATTCGCTGATCACGTAGTCGGCACGCGCGAGCGTCTCGCGCGCACCCTCGAGCACGCGCACCTCCGAGCCTTGCGCGTCGAGCTTCACCACGATCGGGTGGGGTAGCTCGCGGCCGCGCAGCGCGTCGTCGAGGCGCGTCGCCATCACCTCGATCTCTGCGCGCTCCGGCAACGCCCCGCGTGCCGCTTTGGGCTGCAGGCGATGATCGCCGAGGTTGTCGCTCGAGAGGGAGAGCCGCAGCGCAGTGCGCTCCGAGTAGCAGGCGAGCGCGTGGCACTCGATGCGCTCCGAGAGCCCGTGCCGCGCGACGTTCCGCGACAAGAACCCGAAATTCCGCGGCTCGGGCTCGAAGGCGATCCCGAGCGAGCCCGTGCGTTCGACGACCGGCACCACAACGAGCCCGATGTTCGCCCCGACGTCGATGAAGGTGCCGGGCCCATCCCCGAACAGGCGGTCTACGACGAGCGAGACGAGCCCTTTGGCCCAACTTCCGAGCGTCCGGTACTCCGCCATCACGACCTGATCGGCGGTCGCGCCCTCGAACGTCCCGTACTCCCCGTCTGCGACGACCACTGCTTCGTTCTCGGAATTCATTGGTGATTTCTGCCGGCTCGACAATTTCCGGATGTAGTCGACGCCAAGCCGACCTGCCAGACCCAAGAGATTCTTTACTCGCCCACTCAAGAAATGTGGAATCTGCTTGCGCGCCCTGCCAGCTTTGCTATTTGCCGGGCTATGCTCGGTGATGGTTTATCTGCGGCACGAACGACCATGCACGTGACGATGGTGAAGAAGGAGCTCGCGAGCGGGCTTCCCTGCCGTAAATGCATCCAGGCCGAGGAGCTCCTGCGGGGGCGGGGCCTGTGGGACCGTATCGACCGCATCGCGGTGGCCGTCGAGGCCGATCCAGAGTCCGAGGGCATGCGCCTCGGCCGGCAGTTCGGGGTCGAGTCGGCGCCGTTTTTCGTGGTCAAAAACGGCGAGGGCAAAGAGGAAGCCATCGAGAGCACCCTGAAGTTGTTGCAGGTGCTCAATCCTCCGGCGCCGGTCGCAGCGAAGCCGCATGTCACGCCCTCGGAGATGGCCGACCTGATCAGCAGCTTGAGCACGGCGGAGCCGATGGAGATCATTCGCACCGCGTTCGGTCGCTTCGGGGCGGAGTGCGCCATCGCTTGGAGCGGCGCGGAGGACGTCGTCTTGATCGACATGGCCGTCCGCAGCGGTCTGCCGTTTTCGGTGTTCAGCTTGGACACGGGCCGGCTGCATCCCGAGACTTACCGCTTCATCGACAAGGTTCGGAAGCATTACGGCATCGAAATCGAGCTGATGGCACCGGAAGCGAAGCCGCTTCAAGCGTTCGTGCGCAAGAAGGGCTTGTTCAGCTTCTACGAGGAGGGTCACGGCGAGTGCTGCGGCATTCGCAAAGTCGAACCGCTCAAGCGTGCATTGCGCGAGTACCGCGCGTGGATGACAGGCCAGCGCCGCGATCAGAGCCCGACACGCGCGGCCGTTCTCCTGCTCCAGGAAGACACTGCGTTCGAAGGCAAAGGCGGACAGCTCATGAAGTGGAACCCGCTCGCGAACTGGAGCTCGGCGCGCGTGTGGGAGTACATCCGCAGTCAGAGCGTGCCGTGGAACGAGCTCCACGAGCGCGGGTTCGTATCGATCGGTTGCGAGCCGTGCACGCGGCCAGTCCTGCCGGGGCAGCACGAGCGCGAAGGTCGCTGGTGGTGGGAAGCCGCAACGCAAAAAGAATGCGGCTTGCACACGCTGCCACCGCCCGAGCAACGTTCGATCTGAGACGCTGTTTTACAGCCAGCGTTCCAGGACTTGCTGCAGGTCGCGGCGGCTGAACGGCTTCGCGACGTAGTCGTCCATCCCGACGTCGATGCACTTCTGTCGCTCTTCGGGCAGGACGCTCGCAGACAGCGCGATGATCGTCAGGTGCTGGCCGTCGGGCTCGCGCCGACGAATCTCGCGGGTCGCGTCGTAGCCGTTGAGGTTCGGCATGTGGCAATCCATGAACACGAGGTCGAACTTCGATTCTTGCAGCTTCGTGAGCGCTTCCACGCCGTCCGCTGCAAAGTCCACCCGGCAGCCGAAGTGCTGGAGCAGCGTCACCGCGAGCGACCGGTTTTCGAGGTTGTCTTCCACGAGCAGGATGCGGCCGTCGAATTCGACCGGCAGACTCGGGCGCAGCGACGGCAGCTGCTGTTCCTCCGCGTCGTCGATCCGCATCGGCACGCGCACTTGAAACGTCGAGCCGCGGCCGAGCTCGCTGTGCAAGCTGATTTCGCCGCCCATCAGCCGCGCGAGGCGCGTGCAGATCGCAAGCCCGAGCCCGGTGCCACCATAACGCCGCGTCGTGGAGCTGTCCGCCTGCGTGAATGCTTCGAACACGTTGCGCTGCTGCTCGGGCGCGATGCCGATGCCGGTGTCTTCCACCGAAAAGTCGACCGTCACGCGCTCGTGATCGACCAGCTCGGATTTGACGCGGAGTGAGACGTGACCGTCGTGCGTGAACTTGATCGCGTTGCCGACCAAGTTGATCAGGATCTGCCGAATGCGCGTCGGATCGCCGGTCAATCGATGCGGGACTTCCGCCGCGACGTCGACGATCAACAGCAGGCCGCGCTGGGTGGCTTTGATCTCCAACAGGTCGCGGACTTCTTGCAGGAGCTCGTGCGGGTCGAACGAGACTTCTTCGATCGACAGCTGCCCGGCTTCGATCTTCGAAAAGTCCAAGATGTCGTTCACGATCTCGAGCAGCGCGTTGCCCGAGCGCGCGACCGTCTCCGCGTACTCGCGCTGTGCCGGATCGAGCTCGGTCATCTGCAAGAGCTCGGTCATGCCGAGCATCGCCGTCATCGGCGTGCGGATCTCGTGGCTCATGTTTGCCAAGAACTCGGACTTGGCCTTGACCGCGCTCTGCGCCGCTTCGTTCGCCGCTCGCAGCTGCGCCTTCTGCAGTTGGTCCTGCAGGTAGAGCGCTTGGACTTTTCGCTGCGCGCCGATGCGCACCCAGAGCACGAGCGCGCCAACCAGGGTGGCTTCGATCAGCGCGACACCGAAGTGGTACCACTCGTTTTCGACCCGGCGCGCCCCCACCACCCAAAGCCAGCCGCATAGGCCCAGCCCGGTGAGAAACGAGAACCAGGGCAGCGAGTAGAGCAGGCAGCCGAACCCGATCTGCGCGATCATCAGGTTCGTGGTCTGTCGCGGTTCTGCGCCCAACACGATCAGGACCAAGCAGTTGATGACGACCACTACGCCGATCAACGTCGCGACTGGATGGGCCGCGGCCGGGGGTAGGCGATTTCGCTCGAACCAAAAGGCTCCAGCCAAAAGTGCGAGCGACAAGATGCCGGTCGACAGTGGCCGCAGCGCAAACTCGGGAAGCGACAGGCCGAGAAATCCGAAGTCGAGCGCGACTTTGCCAACGCCGTCGGTGTCGAGCATGACCCAGTCGAAGACGTACCAAGTGCTGATCAGCGCGTAGAACAACGCGAGCCCGACGCAGATGGGCCGGAGCGTGTCGGCCAAGACTCCATTCATCGCGTCGCGAACTGCAGTCGGACTGACTTCGCCCGCCCCAGGCGAGGGCGTGCTCGCTGAGCTCGCTTTCGACACGTCCGTCATGACTTCTCGCACGACCGGGCGAGTACGGACCATTTTACGAAAAAATTCTGCCGCTATGGAACCGAGTCGTTGCTTGACCCTGCGCTAAGTGCGTCGCATGGTGGCGGCCCTCGTAGAGGAGAACACATGCGCGCTGCTGCATTCGTAGTGTTCGTGATGTCGCTGAGCGTAGTTGCGTGTGGGCCGGACTTGGGCAACTGCGACGCCGATGCTGCCAAGACGATCGTGTTCTTGAATGGGACGCCGTACGTCGAAGGTCAAGCGCTCCTGTATCAGTCGTGCGCGGGCACGACGTGTCACGCGAGCGGCGCCGTGGGCGAGGGTCGCACGGGTGCTCCCCATGGGCTCAACTTCGATGTCCAGCCGCTGACGAAGAGCGCGACTGCGGCCAATCTCAGCGTGCTGCGTTCGGGTATCAACGAAGTCCGCGGCGAAGCCGACGAGCTCTGGGCGGTGATCGACAGCGGGGAAATGCCTCCGGGGAAGGCTGGCGATCGACCCGATCTCCCGTGGTTCAAAGACGCCGCGGGCACGATGAACGCCATGCTGACCGGGCTCGATCTCTCGGAAGCCAGAGACAAGGTCCGCAACTGGCTCGCGTGTCAGGCGCCGATCGTCGCGGCCACTTCGGATTCGCCGCTGGCCTCGCAAGCGAAGGCCATGCAGCTCGGGTCGGTCATGGAGCCTGGCGTCTCGCCGATCAACGGAACGTTTCAGTCGATCTACGACAACCTGCTGACGACGTGTAGGGACTGCCACGGCCCGACGTCGCCGTACAAGAACCAAGCGCTCAACTTCTCGACGAAGGACACGGCTTACATGTCGCTCGTCGGCAAGCCGGCGTTCTCCGGGGCGCAGGCGGAATGTTCGGGTCGCACTCTCGTGACCAAGGGCGACTGCACGACGTCGCTGCTCTATCAAAAGCTCTCGCTGCCGACGGGACCTGGGTTGTGTGGGGTCGCGATGCCACTCACGGGCTCGATGATCTCCACCGACGCGCAAAAGGCGGTGTGCGATTGGATCACCGCCGGCGCGATGCCGTAAACTCGAGCCTGCCGCCGTGAGCGGCTGAGCACGCCGTTCTGCTCAGTCGCCGCTGCGAGCGGCTGCTCTTCATGAACCTACGTCCGCCTCTCGCAGTGCCGCGCGCGCTGCGCGATCCGTGGCTCGCCGCTTCGCTCGCGGGTCTGCTCGGCCTACTCGGCCTGATCGCCGTGTTCGGCCGCGACGCGGGTGTGACTTGGGACGAGGGGTTTCAGTTCCAGTACGGAGAGCGCGTGCTCGCGTGGTTTCGAAGCGGGTTTCAGGATCGAAGCGCGCTCGAATATCTCGACCTGTACTTGTACGGGGGGTTGTTCGATGCGCCGGCGCAGTGGATCGTCTCGTGGTCGCCGCTCGACCCGTACGAGACGCGGCACGTTCTGAGCGCGCTCACGGCGTTGGCGGCGATCTACGGCACGTGGTTGCTCGCTGCAGCTGTGGGCGGCAGTCGCGCCGGATTTTTTGCCGCCGCGACGCTCGCGCTCACGCCGGCGTGGATCGGACACGGCCTCTTCAATCCGAAGGACATTCCGTTTGCGACTGGGAGTGTGTTCGTCACCCTCGCGGCGCAACGCATCGTAGTCGGAGAGGGGCCAATTCGGATTCGCGAGGTGGTGTGGGCGGGAGTTGCGCTCGGCTTTGCGCTCGGCGTTCGGCCCGGTGGTTTCTTTTTGGTGAGCTACCCGATCGTCGCGATCGGAGTGAGAACCATTCAGGCGGGAAAGCCGGCTTCGATCGTATCGAGCGCTGCGAGTGTGCTCCCGCGCTTGTTCCTGATGAGCGTGATCACGTGGGTGATCATGCTGAGTGCGTGGCCGTGGGCACAGCTCGATCCACTGTCTCGGCCGTTCGAGGCGATCTACGCCGCGTCGCACTTCAATTGGGCGGGTGCGACCCTGTTCGAAGGGCAACGCGTCGCTTCGACCGAGCTGCCGTCGCGCTACTTACCGGTTTGGTTCGGCATCACGTTGCCCGAGATTTACTGGGTCGCAGCCCTCGCCGGAGCTGTGAGTCTCGTGCTCCAACAACGTGCTCGCGGCCCGCGTGCGCTCGCACTCGGGATGATCACATTCAGCTTGCTCCTGCCGCTCACGGCTGCGCTCGTCATGCAGCCGACGCTCTACGATGCACACCGGCACTTCTTGTTCTTGTTTCCACCGCTTGCTGCACTCGGCGGCATCTCCATCGCGACGTTCAGCTCGGACGCGCGAATCTGGAAGAGCGTTCGCATGACGGCACTAGGGGTGTGGCTTTTCGCAGCGCTGCTAGTCGCGATCGAGATCGTTCAGCTCCACCCGTACGAGTACGTGTATTTCAATCGAACCGTCGGAGGCTTGCGCGGAGCAGTCGGCCGCTACGAGACCGATTACTGGGGCGCGAGCTATCGCGAAGGCCTCACGTGGGTCGTAAAACACGTGCAGCAGTCACGCCCGCTATCGCTCGCAGCATGCGATGGCAGCTCGGCGGGGCGACTTTTCTACTATGTACAGCACTGGCCCGAAGCTGCGGGACGTTTTACCGTCATCGACGATCCAACGCGCGCGGACCTGTTTCTCGCGGTCACGCGTCTCGACTGTCACCGACGCGTGCCCGGCGAAGTCCTGCACGTGATCGAGCGGCAAGCTGCACCGCTGCTCTACGTGATTCATCCGACACATTGATCATTCGAGACACGCAGCGCTTCTGCGGCCGTGCTTCGGCGAGTCGCGCTGCGGGGGGTTGCTTGACCCTGCGGCCGGGCCGTCGCATCGTGGCCTCTCCTCAGAGGAGATTGCATGCGAGTCGTTGCAGTGGTTCTGACGATGTCGTGGGCCGTAGTCGCGTGTGAGCCAGACTTGGGCGCGTGTGACATGACGGCTGCGACGAAGGTCGCGTACTTGAACGGGACGCCGTATTACGAAGGCCAAGCCCTCCTGAACACGTCGTGTGCAGGCGGAAGCTGTCACGCGAATGGCGCGACTGGCGACGGCCGCAACGGTGCACCGCACGGCTTGAACTTCGACGTCGCGCCGGTCACGAAGGCCTCGAGCGCGGCGGATGTCGGAGTGCTGAAGACGGGGATCACCGAGGTTCGCGAAGAAGCGAGCGAGCTTTGGGGCTTGATCGACGAAGGCGAGATGCCTCCCGGTAAAGCCGGCGAGCGTCCCGCCCCCGCGTTCTACAGCGATGCGGCGGGCACCATGAGAGTGGCCGGTCTCGATCTAGCGGACGCGAAGGACAAAGTTCGAAATTGGCTCGCGTGTCAGGCGCCGATCGTCGCGGCTACCAGCGACTCGGCGGTGATGAATGAAGCGATGGCGCTCGGTAAGGTCGAGCCTCCGGGCACCGCAGCGGTGGGAGCGACGTTCGAGTCGATCTACGAAACGCTGACGCCGCAGTGCGCTTCGTGTCACAGCGCCAATGGCGCGTACAAGCAGCTCGTCGTCGACTTCTCGACGAAGGATACTGCGTACGCGACGCTCGTGAGCAAGACCGCAGTCACAGGCAACGGCGGCATGTGTATGGGTCGCACGCTGGTGAAGCCGAACGACTGTGCGAACTCGCTGCTCTGGCAAAAGCTGAAGTACGCGACGGGCTCGCCGGAGCTCTGCGGTGCTTCGATGCCGTTCGGCGCGGCGATGGTCAGCGCGGACGTCGCGCAAGCGGTGTGCGACTGGATCAACGCCGGCGCGATGAAGTAGCGGTTGTTAGTTGCAGGGGGAACGCTCTCGTTCCCCTAACACCGCTCACTCACTCGAAGCACTCGAACTCGTCCGGCCCGCACGCGAAGCGCACGTGCAAGTGGCAGTGGTGCCCCGACGAGTGCCGCACGATTCCGTACTTCGTCGTGCGCGGATACTGAATCCACTCTTCCAACTGCTCGGGCGTCGCGCCGCTGGCGACAGCAGCTTTGTACAGCGCAGCTTGGCGCTGGCGCGACAAGAACACGTACTTCACTTCGCCCGTGTCGATGAACGACTTGATCAGGGACCAAGTCGCGTGCCAATCGACCGCGTCGTCCGACGCTGGAGTTTCGGGCGGATAACCGGGCCTGACCGGAATCGCGATGTCGACGTCGCGGCCACTGCGATGCGAGTGATGAGGCCCGAAACGACCGCCGCGCTTCACGCTCATGTCCCAGAGCAACACTTCGCCGTCGTACTTCGTCTTCAGCCGAAACGCCGCGAGGGCGCGTTGCAGCGTCTGAATCGCGTGCGTCGAGCCATAGCTGTGGAGGATGTTGCGGACGGTGTAGAGCGCCGGGTTTTCCGGGATCATCACGCCGTTCAACAAGCGCCCGCCATTCGGCCAACCGAAGCTCACTGCGCCATTCGCAACCGGAACCATCAAGTCCGCGGCCGTGATCTCGGGCGGTTCTTCTTTCGGAATCACGCCCGGCTCGACCCAGATCAACAACCGATCGCCCGGGTGCAGCATCCGAACCTCGCGGTTCCAAGTGCTCTCGAGCGTGTTTTGATCGACGTCGTAGCGATGCGCGATGCGCGACCAGCTGTCGCCGTCGCGAACCACGTAGCTCAACTTGTCGCGCTGCCGCCCCGGAAGATGCGTTTGAACTCGCAAGCGCACGCCCGTGTAATCGGAGAGGACGCGCTTCGAATCGATGTTGTTCCAGCGCTGGATCGACGCGACCGATACGGCGAAGCGATCCGCGACGTCCGCGATCCGCTCGCCCGGGATCACTTCGTGAATGATCCACTGCGCACTTGGCGTGACGGTCGCCGCCATCACGCCCGAAGGCGGGGCTGCATGCAGACTATCGGCGCGGGCAAAAAACACCGCAATTACGGCCGTTAGAGCAACGACGGGACTCACGCGCATGTGGGCTCTCGATAAGACACTGGCCGAGGAGTAGGGCGGCGACCCTACCATCGCAATTACTTGTAGGGAACCAGGAAAGCCCTAACCCGCCGCTAGGTCCACCCCACGCTGGGGACAGAAACTAACCTTTCAAAGCCTGGAGCCCAGCGCGATGCACTCGCCCTGGGAGCTCTCGGCGAACGATCGCCTCGGCGACGCGCCCAGCCTCGAACAGCTTTTCGGGGTCGATTCCCGTGCTGACTCCCATATTGCTGAGCATGTACACCAAGTCTTCGGTCGCAAGATTTCCGGATGCGCCAGGTGCGTAGGGGCAGCCCCCGAGGCCAGCGATTGCCGTATCGAACGTACGAATTCCAAGATCGAGGCCGACTAACACGTTTGCGAGCGCTTGCCCGCGTGTGTCGTGCATGTGCATGGCGATCTTGTTAGCTGGCGCCTCGCGAAGGACTAGGCCGATCAGTTCCTTCGTTTGGCGCGGCGTGCCGACCCCGATCGTGTCGCCCAGCGAGATCTCGTAGCAGCCGAGCTCGATCAGCTTGTTCGCGAGCATGACTGCGCGCCCGGGATCGACCGCGCCTTCGTACGGACAGCCCCAAACGCACGAGACGTAGCCTCGAACGCGCATGCCGTATTCGAGCGCTTGCGGGATGAGATCGCCGAAGACTTTGAGCGCTTGGTCGATCGACTTGTTGATGTTGCGTTTGTTGTGAGTCTCGCTCGCGCTCAGGAACACGGCGACTTCGCGCAGGTCCGCGACGCGTGCGCGCGCGAGGCCGCGCGAGTTGGGGCACAATGCGGATAGGCGCACGTCGGGTCGTTCACCTACGGCGACGAGGTCGGCCAAGCGATCTGCGTCGGCGAGTTGCGGGATCCAATGCGGCGACACGAAGCTCGTGATCTCGATGCGCTTGAGGCCGGCGGAGATCAGCGCTTCGATCAGGCGCAGCTTTCGGACCGTTCCGATCGTGACGGCTTCGTTTTGTAGGCCGTCGCGCGGACCGACTTCGTAGACCGAGACCTCACCGGGGAGCCCATCCAGCATGGCTGACATAGGGACATTGTCCGGTCTGGGGGCGGCCCCCGCAACTGGGACCTAGAGGCTCGGGAGCAGCACCGGTTCAGCGGAACTTGTCAGTCGCCGCAATCAGATGGTGAACGATCTCGGGCTCGAACGCCGAATGACCCGACGTCTGCGCCACGAACATCTCGGCCTCCGGCCAGGCTCGATGCAGCGCCCAGGCCGTTTCCATCGGGCACACGACATCGTAACGCCCCTGCACGATCACACCCGGGATGTGCCGGATCTTCGCCGCATCTTCGAGCAACTGTTCGTCACGCTCGAAGAAACCCTTGTTCACGAAGTAGTGGCACTCGATCCGCGCGAAGGCGAGCGCGAAGTCGTCCTTGCTCATCGACGCACGCATCTCGGGGCTCGGCCGCAAGGTGCTCGTCACCGCTTCCCACAAGCTCCACGCACGCGCCGCTCGTAAGCGGGTCGCACCGTCAGGGCTCGTAAGACGTTTGTAATACGCCGAGATGAGGTCGCCGCGCTCCGCACTCGGAATTTCAGCGAGGTAGTGCTCGAACGCATCCGGAAAAATTCGGCTCGCGCCATCCTGATAGAACCACGCGAGCTCGCGCGGACGCAGCGTGAAGATGCCGCGCAAGATCAGTTCGGTGACGCAATTCGGATGCGTCTCGGCATACGCGAGCCCGAGCGTGCTGCCCCACGAGCCGCCAAACACTTGCCAACGCGAGATCCCCAGGTGCTTGCGCAAGCGCTCCATGTCGGCGACCAAGTGCCAGGTCGTGTTGCGCTCGAGCGACGCATGCGGAGTGCTCTTTCCGCAGCCGCGTTGGTCGAACAACACGATCCGGTACCGGGACGGATCCCAGAAACGCGCTTGGGCCGGCGTCGTTCCGCCGCCCGGTCCTCCGTGCACGAACACCGCGGGTTTCCCAGCCGGGTTCCCGTATTGCTCGAAGTGCAGCTCGTGCAGGTCGTCGACTCGCAATCGACCCGTCTCGAAGGGTGCGATCTCTGGATATGGGCTACGGAGAGGTTGCTCGTGCATCGCCTTCTGCTCAGCTTATCGCGTCCGCGCCGCCACGGCAGCAGTTCGCTGACCTAGGGCAGCCCTAGGCGATGCGTCAACTTCGTCAACTCCCCACCTGAACGTCGAATCCGCAGGCGCTTTCGCCACCGTGCCCGTCTCGAACGACGAGCCACAGCCGATTTTTGCCGGCCTTTCGGGGGGCGGTCCATACCTGATTGCGCAGTGGAGCGCGCGTCAGGTGCGACTCGAAGTCCCCGGCCGTCGCAAACCACGAGTAGAACGCGCGCTCGGTGCGCTCCTCGACTTCGCCGCGCGCGTTGATCACGCGGTAGGGCTCGACCCAGGTTTCTTCTCCATCCACCGTCGCGGGCCCGATCTCGATCTTCGCTCCGGGCTTCGCAGTCAGGGGTTCGTTGGCCGCGCACGTCCAGGTTCGGTCAGGAACGGCGCGCACGTCACGCCGGCCGTACTTGAGCTCCGGCGGCGGCGGGTTCGCGTGGGGTGAGGTATTTTCGCTGAGCAGCACGCGCTTAGTCGCCCGAAGCTCGCGGCCGTCGGCTTGGACCGTGATCTCGATCAAGAGCGGCACGCCGACCTCGGTGCGGATCGTGGCAATTGTCTCCGCCGAGAGCGCACCACCCAAGATCGTCTCCACGAGATCGGTGTTGTCCCAGAACGTCTGCAGGACTTCGGCCGGAAGCGTCCAGGTTGGACCCGTGCCGCGCAGGAGCGCGCTCTCGCCACAATCCTCCTCGTCCCGCTCGCCAAATTGCGCGCCGCCGAACGGACCATCGAACGTTCCGCAGATCCGATACTCGATCTCGACGTCTTTGGCGTCGACGACGAGCGCCGAAACCGACAGCGCACTACCCGGCGTGACCTCGGGTGGATCCACGACGACGGCGATGACTCTCGGGCCCGCGATGATGCTCTCGCTCGGGAAGTCATCGAGCGAGATGCACGCACTCGAGCACACTAGGCTTGCGAGGAGGAACCGCCGCATTCCCCATGAGCGTAGCTCAGCAGGCGGTAAGGCTGCAGAAATCTTAAAACGTGCCGCAGAGGGAGTGCCCGGCGTCGGGCGTCGCTGCGATCTCGCGCATCGCTCCGTCGACGCTTCCGACGAACACGGTCAGCTTCGGTGGAATCTCGCCGGGCGTAAAACAGCCTTCGATCGGCTGGACGCCTTCGACCGTGTAGCCGCCGTCACTCGGAGAGATCTTTGCAGTGCACGGCGCGAGGTACGGCCCGTTTGCCGTGAGGTACCACAAGGCGTCGGACGGCGTATCCAGCAAGCCCAGCAACGCTCGACCTGATGCGCCAGCCCACACGCGCACGCTGTCTCCTTCGGTCGTGATGAGATGGCGTCCGAACTGGTTCGGTTGCGCGAGCGCAGTCCGGCACTTCTCTTTGTCTCGCGCATTCGCGCACGCCATGCCGGCCGATGACAACGTGGGCGGCTCTCCGAGCGCGAAGCCGCCGGCGTCCGGCAACAAACTGTTTCGGTCCGCGACGAAGTCGACGTGGCGCGCGACGAGGAAACCGGGCGCGAGTCGCCAGAGACCATCGACGCACGTCGGCTCTGGCGGAACCCACGGCCCCGCGTCGTCATCGTCCATTCCGGCATCGAGCGCGGCATCCAACATCGCCGGTGTGCTTGCATCCTCGGGTGCGGGAGGCCCGACGTGTGGCGGATCCGTTGCCGCCATGCCTGCGGAGCCGGCCGCGCCGCCGGAACCTGCCGCGGCGGTGCCCGCAGTATTCGAACCTTGGGAGCCACCGGCCGGCACCTGCACCGTAACCATCGGCGATTCTTTGGGGCCGCCGTTCGAGCAACCCAGCCAGATGAGAACGGAAGCAAGCGCGACGCTGCCCGGCATGATCTGAAGTGAGCGCATGACTTTCGTATGTCGTTCTTACTTCAGTTTTGTCATTCGTCGAATGTTTGTGCCGACTTGTGCCAACCGTGACATTGCGATTGTTCGTTGTTAGTCGCGAGTGCAGCACTAGCAGTCGACCCGAAGTCGTGGTTATCTCTGCGCAGCTGCCGGCTGCGGTGCGACGGATCGTGGGGCGAATGCCGGCGCTACGAGGAGTGCACCATGCGAGGCGAACGGACTTGGTTCGGGGCAGTCTGCAGCCTGTGTTTGAGCACGGGATTGGGTTTGGCGGCGTGTTCAGAAGATGGAGCGCTGCCGCCAATGGCTGCACGCGGCGTGAACCTTCCACCGGGGCAGAACGTCGCGCCCGCTGCGGCGGGTGGAGCTGCCGGTGCACTCGCGCCGGGTGTCCTGCCGCCGCCAGCTGCAATGCCCGGGATGCCGGTGCCGAGCATCGGCGCGCAAATGCCGATCGCGAAACCCTACGAAGGGTTGCCGGTCGGTCCAGATGCGCCGCCGTTCCCCGGCGGCACTGGGATCGTGAAGCAAACACCGACGGACACGCGCGGCATTACGACCGTCATCAAGGTTCCGCCGATCAGCGGCGGCACGCTCGCCGTCACGCCCGATGATCGCTACGCAGTGGCGTCGGACCCCGATCGCGATCGGATCTCGGTCGTCGACCTTGGCGCACAGCGTCTCGTCGCTACGATTCCGCTCAACGCCGGTGATGAGCCAGGCCGCGTCGCGATCGACGCCGCAGGTCGCGCCCACGTGGCATTGCGTCGCGGCGGTGCGGTCGTGAGCATCGACATCGCACTCGGCAAGCTGCTCGAACGCCGCGCCGTCTGCGCCGCTCCGCGCGGCATCGAGTACGGTGCAACGAACCAGCGGTTGTTCGTCGCTTGTCAGAACGGCGATCTCGTCTCGCTTCCGCTGACCGGCACCGATTCGATCACGCGCCAATCGATCGGCTCCGACCTGCGCGACGTGTTCCCGCGGGCCGACGGTGTGTTCGTGAGTCGGTTCAAGAGCGCCGAGCTGCTGTCAGTCGATTTGAACGGCGCCGTTCAATCGACCGCGCAGCCCGCGGTCATTCGACAGTTCTTCCCGGAGAACGACGGCTCGCAGAGTATCGATGCGCTCGATCCGCTCGGCGCACGTCGGGTTCGGTTCCAGAGCGATGGAACGGCGGTGATGTTGCACCAGACCGCGCGCGAAGGCGAAATCACGCTGGACCCGGCGGAAGACGCCAACGGCTTGAACTCCAAGGGGGTGCCGGGCGGCGGAAGTGCGTACGGTGGAGCCGGCGCGTGCACGGGCGTCTCGGGCACTGCGGTCACGATGTTCGACTCGGGCGGAAGAGTCATCCGAACGATGATGCTTTCGATGGGCACGCTGCCAGTCGACATCGCGTGGTCGCCGAAGTCGCACGAGATGGCGATCGCGACCGCGGGCGCGCTCGATCCATTTCAACCTACGGTCAGTTTCTCGCCCTCCGGAGATGCCACGTTGCCGATCGCAATTCCGGCAGGCGGCGGCGTTGCATCGCCCGTGGTGCCCCCTGCGACCGACGCGGCCAACTCCGTGATGGCCGTCGTGCGGTTCAATCCCGAGGCCATGGTCAATACCTTTCCGGAGCAAACGCCTCAGAATTCCCCTACCGGCGTGCCGCCATGCGTCGGCCCGACGAGCATCGTGGGCGGGCCGGGTCCAGCGACTGCAGTGGCGTACCTGACCGACGAGCGATTGATCGTGCAGACGCGTGAGCCTGCGACGATCCTGATCGCGCAGCCTATCGCCACCGATACCGGTGCGCTGCCGGTGCGAATCGACCTCGGCGGTCCGACGATGCTCGACACCGGTCACGAGATCTTCCACCGCGATGCTGGCGCGGGCGTGGCGTGTGCAACCTGTCACCTCGAAGGCGACGAAGACGGTCACACCTGGGTCTTTGCCGGTCAGGGCCCGCGCCGGACGCAAGCGCTCAGCGTGGGTCTCGAAGGGACTGCACCGTTCCATTGGGTCGGTGACATGAC
>Ga0193752_1000664_pt1 | contig 31670 bp, 17 predicted proteins | sample H1c1metaG_FD_144924 | JGI IMG/M metagenome (GOLD analysis project Ga0193752, IMG submission 144924) | Soil microbial communities from a riparian zone of the East river system, Colorado, United States - H1c1 | ecosystem: Environmental > Terrestrial > Soil > Riparian zone | place: USA: East River... | reverse complement strand
CCGGCAATATCCAGCGTGGAGCAGCCTTCCTTTGAACTGGGAAAAGTAACTGCCAAACTTTTTATTGAGACCATGCACAATATGGAAGACATGAGCGGCATTGAAAAGATCCTCAAAACAAAATTATTCATACGTGAGTCTTCAAGAAGAATTCTCACCAAATAAGTACAACCAATATTCTTATGACACTATCTAAATTTTTATTTACCGGCCTTTTATTTATAACCGCTTTTGCAAATGCAAAAACAGTAATTGTAAAAAATGCTGCTGAACTTAACACTGCCGCTAAAGAAGCCATGCCCGGTGATATTGTTGTACTGCAAAACGGGACATGGAATAATATTACCATCAGCTTAAACTGCCAGGGTACAAAAGCTCAACCAATCATTTTTAAAGCACAAACTGCAGGTAAAGTGATCATTACCGGTAATTCAACCCTTAAACTTGGTGGAAATTTTATTGTAGTAGACGGATTTTATTTTACCAATGGTTTTGCAGGCGATGATCCTGTGATCAGGTTCAGCATTAATAAAAGCCAGCTGGCCAATAACTGCAGGGTTACCAATACCGTCATCAATGATTTTAACAATCCAAAAAGAATGGATGAAAATTATTGGGTGGCTTTTTACGGAAAAAATAACCGCATTGACCATTGCAGTTTTGTGAATAAGAAAAATATGGGCGTATTAATGGCAGTAATACTGGATGATGAAAGAAGCAGGGAGAATTTCCATTCTATAGATAACAATTATTTTGGTGTACGCTTACCGCTTGGCTCAAACGGCGGGGAAATGATCAGGGTGGGTGTTTCGCAGCATTGCGAATTCAATTCCAACACACAGATAACAGATAACTTTTTTGAGCATTGCGATGGCGAAACAGAGATCATCTCCATCAAATCCTGCAGCAATGTTATCCGCAATAATCTTTTTAAAGAATGCCAGGGTAGCGTTGTTTTAAGACATGGCAATTACAATACTGTTGAGAACAATATTTTTTTTGGCAACAACAAAGAAGGTACCGGTGGTGTAAGGGTGATCAATAAAGGTCAATGGGTGGTCAACAATTTATTTTACAAATGCCGGGGTGAGTGGTTCAGGTCACCCTTAACATTGATGAATGGTGTACCCAATTCACCTGCCTTCCGGTATGTTGCGGTAACAGAAGCTGTAATTGCCAACAATAGTTTTTTTGAATGTTCCCCTATCGGTTTTTGTATTGGAAGTGATACGGAAAGAACTGTTACTCCATCTGCATCGCTTTTTAAAAACAATCTTATTTATAACAAGACCGGTAGTTTAATTTATAATGCCTATGATGATATCAGCAGGATCGGTTTCTCCAACAATTATATCAGCAGATCTGTAACGCAACCAACAGTTAACGGATTTGATAAATATCAGCTTGGCTCAAAAAAATACAACAGCATTGAAATACCAATAGCCCCAACAGGAATAAAAGAAGTGCCGGATGATTCTTTAAACACTTTAAGCAGGTCAAGGCTTACAGGCCGCCTCTCTTCTATACCGGGCCTTTCGGATATTAAGACGATCATAAAGATCGAAGCATCTGTAAAAAACACGGCCGGTGCGGCATGGTTTAAAACTGCAAAGAAAATAAGTACCGGTCTCATTAGTGTGAACTGCAGAACAACAGAAGAACTGAAGGCTGCACTTGCTAATCATAGCAACAAAGCAATTAAAATAAATCTTACAGGCGAATCATACAACATTAATGAACCACTTAGCATTGCCGGAGATGTATCCATTACATCTAACAAAAAAAATATCATACTTATTAATAGCACACGAAAGCTTTGGCCTCACGTAATAGAAATAAAAGGCGGCAGTACCTTAAAACTAATTGATATCAAACTCGATCTTTCGTTACTTAACGCAGCTTCATTTATTAGCTCCGATCTTAACGGGAGCAGCGGGCATAGCAACTTACTGGTAACAGGGTGCAGTATCAACAACATGAATGCAACTTTCTTTAATGCCGTTAAATCAACAGTTTTCGACAGCATCATTGTTAAGAACAACAGTTTTTCCGGTAACAAGGGAATACTTTTTAATTTCAGCAAGGAAACCGATAAGAAAGGCTATTATAATGTTGAAGAAATAAAAATGACTGGCAATAACTTCAATAATAATGAAGGGCAGTTAATAAGCATGCTACGCGGCGGCAATGATGAAAGCACCATGGGACCTTATTTTATTTTTACTGAAAACAATGTTGATAATTATAAAAGTACAAATGACGAAGCCTTGATTCATCTTTTTGGTACACAACGCTCCAACATCGAAATGAATAAGTTTACAAATGCTAACACGGGAAAAGCATTGATACGGTATGAAGACCTTGTAAGGGCTGTTCATCTTTTACTGAATAATAAAATGATCAGATCCGGCACCATTGTACCCAATAAGTTTGTCAGCAATAAAAATAATGTCATTCAAGAATAGACCTGGCGAAATCTACCATTCTGTGGAATTTAATCCACAAAATTGCATTTCATTCTATTTGTTTAACTGGTATTGTTATTGGTTAAAAAATTGCAGTACAAAACTGCTATACAGTCTATTGTTATTTTTAAAAATACTAATGAAGGCATTAATTATAGATGATGAAATTGACATTTGCTACTTACTAAGTGGAATACTAAAAAATAAGAACATACAACCTTATTATGTAAATACACTAGCTGAAGCAGGCCATGCTTTGAAAACACAGGAACCGGAAATTATTTTTTTAGATAATCATTTGCCAGATGGTATGGGTGTTGATTTCATTAACCAGATAAGAAGGATCAATCCGAATTCCAAGATCGCATTGATCACTGCATATGATACAGCAGCCGACAGAAAAAGGGCCATAACAGAAGGAGTAGATTTTTTTATTGCCAAGCCCTTTACAAGGGAAGCAATTTATCAAGTCATTAATTTATTTACCCGCTAGCTTTACTTTTTGTTCCTGTTTCATCAGCTGCCCGGGTAAAATTCTGCTTAAGCCATAGCCTGCAGATGGATGCTGAGATCTCCTGTAGTTCTTTAAATGATTGCGGCTTGTGTAAAAAGCAACTGGCCCCTAATTTATAGGACGAACTTTCATCCTGCGCAAAAGTAGATGTAGTAAGTATGATCGTAGGGATATGTGAATAATGTTTATTGCTTCTTATTTCTCTCAAAACGTGCAGCCCCATCATGCCAGGCATATTCAGGTCTAATATGATGACGGATGGGAAATTTTCAGGCTCGGTGGCATCCAGCATTTTCATCAGCTGGTTGCCGTTTTCTATGAACACACAATCTATCGTAGGATTGGTTTCCAGGAATGCATCCAGGATCAATTGCCTGTCATCCGGGTCATCATCTACTATAAAAACAACATTTTTTCCGGAAATCTTCATATGGGAATAGTTATTGTACAAGTATAATGCTATAGCATATTAACAATTATTACGCCAGTATTTAAAAACCGAACAATAAAAAATGACGAAATAATTCCTCATTATGGGGAATTATTGTATCAAAAGGCTAACATAATATCTAAATATCCTATGAATATAATTGCGGATCACATCAAAAAATTTTATTTTAATGCCTGTAATAATAAAAAAATGCTGCACCAATGAGTAACCTAAAAACCAAAGTCAGTGGTTCTTCGAACGGAACCAAAACCAAAGAAGTAATATATACTTCTGATCTACCCCAAAAAAGATTAAAAACCTCCCGGAAGAAAAATGAACTGATCAATGCTGATACCGGTTCTGCCGAGAATTTCGACAGTAAACTGTTATTGAAAGTGTTGATGGAAGTGAAAAATGGGAATTTCGCAGTCCGCATGCCTATTGATGAAGTTGGTTTGAATGGCAAGATCTGCGATACCATGAATGAGATCATTACTTTAAATGAAAGGATGATGTTTGAGTTTACCAAGGCCGGGAACATTATTGGTAAACAGGGAAAACTCACACAACGTATTGAAGTACCCAATGCCAAAGGGTCCTGGGGCACGGGTGTTGATTCTCTGAATACGCTCATCTCCGATCTTGTGCATCCTACCATTGAAATTGCACACGTTATCAGTTCGGTGGCAAAAGGAAACCTTTCACAGGAAATGCCATTGGAGATCGGCGGCCATTCATTAAAAGGTGAGTTCTCCAGGATCGCCAAAGAAGTAAATGACATGGTGAAACAGCTCAACCTATTCTCGATGGAGGTTACCCGTGTGGCCCGTGAGGTAGGATCAGAAGGTAAACTGGGCGGACAGGCAAAAGTAAAAGGTGTGGCCGGTGTTTGGAAAGATCTTACCGATTCTGTAAACCAGATGGGTAGTAACCTTACAGCCCAGGTAAGAAATATTGCAGACGTAACGACGGCTGTGGCGAAGGGTGACCTTTCTAAAAAAATTACGGTGGATGTTAAGGGAGAGATCCTTGAATTAAAGAATACGATCAATACGATGGTGGATCAGCTCAACTCCTTCTCATCAGAGGTAACCCGTGTGGCGCTTGAGGTTGGTACAGAAGGTAAACTGGGTGGACAGGCGCAGGTAAAAGGTGTGGCAGGTACATGGAAAGATCTGACTGACTCAGTAAACCAGATGGCATCCAACCTTACCGGCCAGGTAAGGAATATTGCCGAGGTAACAACAGCTGTGGCAAAGGGTGACCTATCGAGACAGATTACGGTAGATGTGAAAGGAGAAATTTTAGAATTAAAAGATACGATCAACACGATGGTGGATCAGTTGAACTCATTCTCTGCCGAGGTAACCCGTGTGGCCCGTGAGGTTGGTAGTGAAGGAAAACTTGGCGGACAGGCAAAGGTAAAAGGTGTGGGTGGTGTATGGAAAGATCTTACTGATTCTGTGAACCAGATGGCGAGTAACTTAACAGGCCAGGTAAGAAATATTGCCGAGGTAACAACGGCGGTGGCGAAAGGTGATCTGTCAAGAAAAATTACCGTGGACGTTAAAGGAGAAATTCTTGAATTAAAAAATACTATCAACACGATGGTGGATCAGTTGAACTCATTCTCATCAGAGGTAACCCGTGTGGCGCTTGAGGTTGGTACAGAAGGGAAACTGGGCGGACAGGCACAGGTAAAAGGTGTAGCAGGTACATGGAAGGATCTTACCGATTCTGTAAATGGTATGGCCAGTAACTTAACGGGTCAGGTAAGAAATATTGCCGAGGTAACAACAGCGGTGGCCAAGGGTGATCTGTCAAGAAAAATTACCGTGGATGTTAAAGGAGAAATTCTCGAATTAAAAAATACCATCAACACGATGGTGGATCAGTTGAATTCATTTGGTAGCGAGGTAACCCGTGTGGCTCGTGAGGTGGGTTCGGAAGGTAAACTTGGTGGACAGGCGCAGGTACCGGGTGTTGCAGGTACATGGAAAGATCTTACTGACTCAGTAAATATCATGGCCGGTAACCTTACATCACAGGTAAGAAATATTGCCGAGGTAACAACAGCCGTGGCAACCGGTGACCTTTCTAGAAAAATTGACGTGGATGTGAAGGGAGAAATTCTTGAATTAAAAAATACCATCAACACGATGGTGGAACAGTTAAGAAGTTTTGCATCAGAAGTAACCCGTGTGGCGAGAGAGGTTGGTTCTGAAGGTAAGTTGGGTGGACAGGCTGCTGTAAAAGATGTGGGTGGCGTGTGGAAAGATCTTACCGATTCTGTAAATGGTATGGCGAGTAACTTAACTGACCAGGTAAGAAATATTGCGGAGGTAACAACGGCGGTGGCGAAAGGTGATCTGTCAAGAAAAATTACCGTGGATGTAAAGGGAGAGATATTGGAACTAAAAGATACCATAAACACGATGGTGGATCAGCTGAACTCATTTGGTAGTGAGGTAACCCGTGTGGCACGTGAGGTGGGTTCGGAAGGAAAGCTGGGCGGACAGGCGGATGTACCGGGTGTGGCTGGTACATGGAAAGATCTTACTGACTCGGTAAATAAAATGGCAAGTAACCTTACATCGCAGGTAAGAAATATTGCGGAGGTAACTACGGCTGTGGCTAATGGTGACCTTTCAAGAAAAATTGGTGTGGATGTAAAAGGCGAGATCCTGGAGTTGAAGAATACGATCAACACGATGGTGGATCAGCTTCGTGGTTTTGCATCAGAAGTAACCCGTGTGGCGAGAGAGGTTGGTACCGAAGGTAAACTGGGCGGACAGGCAAACGTACCGGGTGTTGCCGGTACCTGGAAAGATCTTACTGACTCTGTAAATGGTATGGCAAGTAATCTTACTGACCAGGTACGTAACATTGCAGAAGTTGCGATCGCTGTGGCGAATGGTGATATGAGTAAAAAAATTACGGTTGACGTTCGTGGTGAGATCCTGCAGTTGAAAGAAACATTGAACACGATGGTGGATCAGCTACGTGCATTCGCATCGGAGGTAACCCGTGTGGCACGTGAGGTTGGTACGGATGGAAAGCTGGGCGGGCAGGCATTCGTACCGGGTGTTGCGGGAACCTGGAAGGATCTTACTGACTCTGTAAACCAGATGACCGGTAACCTTACTTCGCAGGTGAGGAATATTGCAGAGGTAACAAAAGCGGTGGCATCGGGTGACCTTTCTAAAACAGTTGCTATCGACGTGAAAGGAGAGATCCTTGATCTGAAGAACACTATCAATACCATGGTGGAACAGTTGAATTCATTCGCCTTCGAGGTAACCCGTGTAGCACGTGAAGTTGGTACAGATGGTAAACTTGGCGGACAGGCAGAAGTAAGAGGTGTGGGTGGTACCTGGAAGGATCTGACTGACTCTGTGAACATGATGGCATCCAACCTTACTAACCAGGTACGTGGTATTGCAAAAGTGGTAACAGCGGTTGCAACCGGTAACCTGAAACAAAAACTGGCGATCGTATCACGTGGTGAGGTGGCGCAGTTGATAGATACGATTAATGAGATGATCGATACACTGGCTTTATTTGCCGACCAGGTAACAACCGTGGCACGTGAAGTTGGTGTGGATGGACAGTTGGGTGGCCAGGCATCTGTACCTGGTGCATCAGGTATCTGGAAGAACTTAACTGAGAACGTAAACCAGCTGGCACAAAATCTAACTACACAGGTGCGTTCAATTTCAGAAGTGGCATCGGCGGTAACAAAAGGTGACCTTACGAGAACGATTCGTGTGGAAGCGAAAGGTGAAGTGGAAGCATTGAAAGATACCATCAACCAGATGATCGCTAACCTGAAAGAAACAACTTTGCTAAACCAGGAACAGGATTGGTTGAAATCGAACCTTGCAAAGTTCACACAGATGTTACAGGGACAAAGAGATCTGAAAACAGTAACGCAGCGTATCCTTTCGGAGTTGGCGCAGGTGGTTACAGCACACTGGGGTGCTTTCTATATTTTAAGGCAGGATGATGAAACACAGGATGTAAAACTCAGCCTCTTCTCTGCCTATGGTTATAAATCTGAAAAGAATATTCCTGCGGAATTCGCCATTGGCGAAGGTCTTGTAGGACAGGTGGCTTTTGAAAAAGAAAGGATCATACTTTCAAAAGTGCCAAGCAACTATATCAAAATAAATTCAGGTTTAGGAAAAGCACATCCATCAAACCTGATCATTCTTCCTGTATTGTTCGAGAATAAAGTAAAAGCGGTTATTGAACTTGCGTCACTGGATATCTTCAGTGAAACGCATCTTGACTTCTTAAGTCAGTTAACAGAGAGTATCGGTATCGTGTTGAATACTATTGAAGCGAATTCACGTACGGAAGAATTACTGACCCAGTCGCAATCACTGGCAGGTGAGTTGAAACTGCAACAGGAAGAATTGAGCCGTACCAATGATGAGCTGCAGGATAAAGCATTGCTGCTGGTAAAACAAAAGAATGAGGTGGAAGATAAGAACCGTGAGGTGGAAGAAGCCAGGCGTTCACTGGAAGAAAAAGCCGAGCAGTTACAGCTTACTTCAAAATATAAATCAGAGTTCCTGGCAAATATGTCTCATGAGTTAAGAACACCGCTTAACAGTTTGCTCATTCTTGCACAGCAATTATATGAAAATGCAGAAGGAAATTTGAACGATAAGCAGATACGGTATGCAAAAACCATCCACTCCTGTGGTGATGACCTGATACAACTGATCAATGATATTCTTGATCTTTCAAAGATCGAGTCAGGTTTCATTTCTGCAAACATTTCACCTGTTCGCTTTACAGAGATCGCCAATTTTGTTGAAACAACATTCAAACCGCTATCAGAAGCCAAGCACTTGCGTTTCACCATTGTAATAGATCCGCAACTACCGGTTACCCTGGATACCGATCTTCAACGATTGAACCAGATCCTGAAGAACCTGTTGTCAAACTCGTTCAAGTTTACAGAAAAAGGCGAGATCAAATTAAAGATATACGAAGCTCATAGGAACTGGAAACAAAGCAATACCAACCTGGATGCGGCTAAAAGAGTGGTTGCATTTGCCATCAGCGATACCGGTATTGGTATCCCGCAGGAAAAACAAAATATCATCTTTGAAGCGTTCCAGCAGGCAGAAGGATCTACCAGCCGTAAATATGGCGGTACCGGTTTGGGATTGTCCATCAGCCGCGGCTTAGCTGAACTGTTAGGTGGTAGTATTGAACTCGAAAGTAACCTGTCGCAGGGAAGTACATTCACTTTATTCCTGCCTGTTGAAAGTGCAACAGGTATTGTTTCACTTGAAACAACCGATAATTTAAATGTCCTTCAGCAGTATAGCCTGGGAGAAGGTAAAGAAGAAATAGATTCATTACTGAATTCTATCCGTGCAACCACTGGTAGCGATAGTAAGAACCTGAATATCGTTAATGAGATGATCAACGATACCGGTGATGACAGGACAAATATCTCACCATCCGACCATGTGCTTTTGATAGTTGAAGATGATCTTCGTTTTGGCAAGATCATGATAGAAAAAGCGCATCAGAATGACATGAAAGCCATTGTAGCAATAAGCTACATTGAAGTATTCGATTTCATCAACCGCTTTACACCCGATGCAATATCACTGGACGTTAAATTGCCGGATACCAGCGGTTGGAAAGTGCTTGAAATGCTTAAGAATGACCTGAATTACCGCCACATCCCCATCTACCTGGTTTCGGGTGAAGAGAACCGGGCTCTGGCATTAAAGCGTGGTGCAAGGGATTTTTTACTGAAGCCTTTGGATAATGAATCGTTGAATGAACTTTTCGATGATATTCTTTCCATCAGTAAGCGTAAAAAAAAGCAGGTGCTGGTAGTAGAAGATAATGAAATTGATTCTTCGCAGATCGCCAAGATGATCAGTTTTGACAATGTTGATGTAAGTATTGCATCAACGGGAAAAAAGGCCATCCAACAATTGAGCGAAAAGGATTTTGATTGTGTTATCCTTGATTATACATTGCCTGATCTGTCAGGAGCAGACCTGCTGAATAAAGTAGAGGAGGTAAAGAAAAAATTAACGCCGGTCATTATTTATTCTGCAAAGGATTTTAGTAAAAATGAGTTGAGCCATATCAACCGTACATCCAATACCATTTTGATGAAAGGTGTTAATTCACTTGAAAATTTACTGGAAGAAAGCGTTATACACCTGCACCTGCAGCATAGGGATCTGCCTTCGGACAAACAGCGCATCATTGAAGGTATACGTATCAAAAATGATATCCTCACCGGTAAAAATATCCTGATAGTGGATGATGATGTACGAAACCTGTTTGCATTGACGACGGTTTTTGAAAGGTTCAATATTAATGCCATCACTGCCGAAAGCGGTAAAGAAGCCATCGAGATGATCAACAATGATGAACTGAAAGTAGAGATGGTATTGATGGATATCATGATGCCTGAAATGGATGGCTATGAAACGATACAGAAAATAAGGCGTGAACATAAGAACAGTACGCTGCCGATCATTGCCGTTACTGCAAAAGCGATGAAGGGTGACCGGCAGAAATGTATTGAGGCGGGCGCATCAGACTATATAACCAAACCTTTAAAAATTGACCAATTGCTCTCCTTAATGCGTATTTGGTTCTATAAATAAAAGCGATGAAAAAAAAGATCCTATTGGTTGATGACAGGGAAGATAATCTGTTCTCGATGGAAACGATCCTGGAACCTGACGGGTATGACCTGGTGAAAGCAACTTCAGGAAGGCAGGCATTAAAGATATTACTGACCGAACTTGATTTTGCATTGATACTGATGGATGTAAAAATGCCCAACCTGAGTGGTTTTGAAACGGCAGCCCTGATATATGAAAGAGAGAAGCTGAGACATATTCCCATTGTTTTTATAACAGCCAATACTTATGGTGAAGAGAATATGTTCAAAGGATACCGCATGGGAGCCGTTGATTATATATATAAGCCGATCAACCCTGAGTTACTGCGAACTAAAGTTTCTGTTTTTATTGAACTGTATACAAAAAATCACCAGCTGATCGCCCATGAACAAAAATTAATAGCCATTAACAAAAACCTGGAAAATGAAGTAAAAGAAAGAAAAGCATCGGAGGAAAATGCAAAAGAACTTAACCGGCAGCTCCTGGAGAATATAGATCGCCTGGAAGCCGCAAATAAAGACCTGGACCGGTTTGCATTCATGTCTTCGCACGATCTGCAGGAACCTTTGCGTAAGATCCGAACATTCAGCGATCTTCTATATTCAAAATACCAGGACATCTTTGATGAAGATGCTACCCGCTATTTCAGCCGCATTCAAAAAGCTGCGGAGCGTATGCAAACCTTGATAAAAGATATCCTGGAATTCTCAAAAATATCCAATGACAAAAGTGCTTTTGTGAATACCGACCTGAACACGGTGGTGAATGAAGTGTTGTCCGAATATGAAACAACCATACATGACGAAAAAGCGGAGGTTAAAGTGCAGCCACTCCCCTCCTTACAGGTAAACCCCGGGCTCATGAGGCCACTGTTCTCTAACCTGATAGGTAATGCTTTAAAGTACCGGAAAAAAAATACGTCTTCACTGATCAATATTTATGCCTTGCAGGAAGCAAAGGCTGTTAACGGCAATGAAAAGAATGGTGGCAAGTTCTGCAGGATCTATGTAGAGGATAATGGAATAGGATTTGACCAGAAATTTGCCGAAGAAATTTTTGACATGTTTGTTCGGCTACACGGCAATAAAGAATATGAAGGAACTGGCATAGGTCTTGCGTTGTGTAAACAGATCGTAGAGCATCACGAGGGTTATATATCTGCCCTCAGTAAAGAAAATGAGGGAAGTACTTTTATCATTTCTTTACCCGTACAATAAAAACCTGACCAGATAAATTCAAGATGAATACACTTAATAAGAAAGCAACCATACATATTTTGATTGTAGATGATGACGAGGATGATTATTTCATCCTCAAACAATATATTAATAATATAGAAGGGCAGGATTTTGTTATAGACTGGTGTTACAATTACAAAGAGGCAGAAGAAAAAATATGCGAAGGCAAATACCATTTGTACTTTATAGATTACCGCTTAGGAGCACGAACCGGTTTACAACTCATCCAGGACTCTATTAAAAAAAATTGCGAAGAACCTTTTATTTTACTTACAGGCAATGGGAACCATGCGATCGACCTGATGGCGATGGAATCAGGTGCGGTAGATTATCTTGTAAAGAACGAATTGAGTAAGGAAAAACTGGAAAGATGCATACGGTATTCCCTGGAAAGGGCCAATTCAATGAAAGCGCTCAAAACCAATGAACGGAAGTTCCGCAACATTTTTGAGCGATCAAAAGACATGGTTTTTATTGCTGATGAACAGCTTCGTTTTTCAGAACTGAATAATGCCTCTATTGCATTGCTGGGCTATGAAAGGTCAATATTACTTTCAAAAAGCCTCTATGATTTCCTTGACAATAAAATGGAAGTGGCATTTATAAAACATCAATTAAACTCGTCGGGAGATGTATCGGATAAGGAAGTGGAGATCACTACCAAAAATGGAGAAAAAAAACAGTGTACACTTACCGTGTCCAGGGAAACTGATATTAAAGGCGAAGGTTACATACAAGGGATCCTGCACGACATAAGCCTGTTGAAAAAAACAGAAAAAGATACGTTGCTGCTGGAAAAATTAAATGTAGCGGGCCGGCTGGTACGTATTATGGCACACGAAGTAAGGAACCCGCTCAGTAATATCATGCTATCCGCTGAGCAATTGGAACGGGCCGTTGATGATCCCGAAGCCAAAACCTGCCTTGCTATCATCAACAGGAACAGTAACCGTATTGGCAATCTTATATCCGAGTTGTTGAATTCATCAAGGCGTGATCCCGTATCTGTAGAAAAAAAATCATTACAAACCATATTGGATGAAACGCTGGAAGCTGCTATTGACAGGATCAAACTCCGCGATATAGCATTAGAACGTGATTACCTTACCGAGCCGGCATGGGTGATGGCAGATGACGAAAAATTAAAAATTGCTTTTTTGAATATCATCATCAATGCAGTGGAGGCTGTGCCGGAAAAAGAAGGGAAATTAATTGTTGCCCTTAAAAAGAAAGACACGCAATATGTTGTTTCGATCGAAGATAATGGCTGCGGCATCAGCGAAGAAAACCTCCCACAGGTATTTGAACCATATTTCACTTCCAAGCAAAATGGCATGGGCCTTGGACTGGCATCTACTTTAAATATTTTGCAATCTCACAATGCATCTTACAATGTCCAATCCAGCCTGGATAAAGGAACAGTTTTTCACCTATTTTTTAATATTGTATAATTTATTTTAATTTTTTCGTTATCCCTGTTTGGCAAAAAAAATATTGGTTTATATAACACTATTATTTTCAATTATATTTTATAATTTAGGAGTTCCGGCACTACCGGCTGGCCGCTTAAGAAACCAAAACTAAACTTTGTGAAACAGGGCAATATGTATTTTATTGTTGATGATGACCCGGATGACCAGGAATTATTTGTAGAAGCTTTACAGGGATTAGATGAATTTTGTAAATGCGAAACTGCTTTTAATGGACAGGATGCATTAGATAAACTGAATAAAATGCCTTCGGTACCTGATTTTATTTTTTTAGACCTGAATATGCCCCGGATGAATGGCAAACAATTCCTTGCTGAAATAAAAAAGGCCAAAACACTTCAGGACATCCCCGTTATTATATATTCTACTTCAACCGATAAAAAAGATATACTCGATACTATTGAACTGGGTGCAATTTATTTTTTAGAGAAACCAAACCGGTTCAATGATCTCACAAAGGCATTGTCTAATATCATTTCACGCAAATGGCAGTAAGATATTTATTAAAACAGAACAGCAGCGGCCCGAGGCTGCTGCTGTCTCATTAGTAAACCTATGCTGAGGTTATTAATCCAATTCTATTGTTCAAGTTTAAAATTCACCGGTAGGGTATAATATGTTTTTACGTTCTTGCCTTTTATGATACCCGGTGTCCAGGTTGGCATTTTAGTAACGGCTTGCAAAACCTGTTCCTCTAATCCATAACCAATCGGTTTGCCTACTATTTTTGCATTAGAATTGTAACTTTGCCTGCTTCATCCACCGCAAAATTCACTGTTACAATTCCCTCTATATTATTTTCAACTGCCTCTTCGGGATATTCAAGATTTTTAAAAACGAAATTATCAAGTGCATTCTGCCCGCCCGGAAACGCCGGCAACACTTCTACATTGCTATAATAACCCTGCTTATCCTGGTTCATTGGTGAATTTTTATTGCTTGTCATCATGACAGTACTTACTTTTCCTTTTTTGCTTTTTGCAGAAGTTTGCTTTTGCATAGATCCATTGGCTGAAGTATCCACATTCATCATACCTGTGGTATCCGTCATCATGGTTTGAGATGTATCAGGAACGGAAACTTCCGTTGTTGAAGAAGTTTCTTTATTATAATCATCCGAATTACAACTCATCATAAATAAAGATGAAGCTGCTATTATCGAAAAAAAACTGGTTGATCGTTTCATAAAAAATGTTTAAAGGTTAAGTTATTGATGGTTATATAACAGATATTCTAAAAATCATGCCAGTTCTGATTATACCTGATCAAAGGCGTTGCGGAAAAAAATCCCCATGCGTTTTTTTTTATCCTAAAAATATTTGCTTTAAACAAGCTACTTAAGGCTTTTATTCAGGATATTTGTTTTACTTTTTTTGTGATTATTGATTGTTTTATGAAACAAGCTGAAGTTAAAAATTTCGAGGCCAAGGAATACCGATTCCTTTCCGGTGGCGGAGAGATGGGCAGTTTAATACGATCTAAAGATTGGTCTGCTTCTTTAGTGGGCACACCTGATACATGGCCCCAAAGTTTACGCACCACTTTAAGCATCATACTCAATTCAAAATTCCCCATGTTTTTATTTTGGGGCCCCGACCTGGTTTGCTTTTATAATGATGCATACCGGCCAAGCCTTGGTAACGAAGGCAAACATCCAAACATTTTAGGCAGTCGTGGCGAAGATTACTGGCAGGAAATATGGCCTGTTATTAAACCACTTATCGACCAGGTACTGGCAGGTGGAGAAGCAACATGGAGTGAAGACCAGCTAATTCCCATTTACCGCAATGGTAAAATGGAAGACGTTTACTGGACATTCAGTTACAGCCCTGTAAATGACGAGTCTGGTAAACCTATCAGTTGTTTTGTTACCTGTAACGAAACAACTGATAAAGTAAATACCTGGAAAAAACTGGAAGAAAGTATAGAGGATCTGCACAATATGGTGTTGGAATCTCCTGTTGGTATTTGTGTAATAGATGCAACCACCCTGGTAAGTGAAATTGTAAATGATAGCTTTATTGAAGTAGCAGGCAAAACAAAGGAAGAAATTATCGGAAAATATTATTGGGACACATTTGCTGAGGCAAGGCCTTATTATGAAAATGCGCTGGACCAGGTTGTAAAAACAGGAATTGCTTTTCATGCAAATGAAGTAAAACTCATGTTGATACGACATGGAAAAGAAGAAGATATTTATGTGACATTTGTTTATGCTCCATTAAAGAATGCTGCAGGAATAGTAAAAAAGATAGCCATTTGGGTGCTTGAAAATACACAGCAGGTAACAGAAAGAAAAAAAATAGAAGAGGCAGATAAGCGGTTCCGTAATACAGTACAGCAGGCGCCTGTAGGTATTACTATACTACGTGGGCCGGAGTTTATTGTAGAGATGGCAAATGATGCTTACCTGCAATTGGTGGACAGGAAAGAAGCCGATTTTGTAGGCAGGCCTTTATTTGATTCATTGCCTGAAGTGGAAGAATCTGTGCACGCCTTACTAAATGATGTATTAACCACGGGTGTTCCGTTCAATGGCATTGAATATCCTGTACCAGTTAACCGGTATGGAAGATCTGAGTTATCATATTTCAATTTCCTTTATCATCCGTTAAAAGAGGGTGATGGAAGAATTTCGGGTATCATAGTTACAGTTACAGATGTGAGTGATTCAGTAAAAGCAAAAAATTATATTGCAGAAAATGAAGAGAGATTAAATATTGTAATAGATGCCAGCCAGTTGGGAACCTGGGAATTAGATCTAAGAACAAAAGCGATCATTTATTCCGATAAATACCTGGAGATGTTGGGATATAATAAAGGAGATGTTGTGACGCATGAGGAACTTGTAAAACAGCTTCATCCTGATGACCTGCTTGCCAGGGAGAAAGCATTTGAAAAGGCATTTGAAACAGGAACACTTAACTATCAGGTCCGTGTAATATGGCGGGATGGATCTGTTCACTGGATAGAAGGAAGAGGCAAGGTTTTCTATGATGAAGAAGGTAACCCTGCTAAAATGATCGGTACTTAAAGAGACATAACAGAAGTACAGCAGCGTGAAGAAAAGCTGGCAAGATTTGCAGCGATCGTACAATCTTCCACTGATGCAATTATCAGTAAAGATCTGCATGGAATTATCACTTCCTGGAATGCAGCGGCCGAACAGATATTCGGATATACTGAAAAAGAAATGATCGGCCAGTCTCTTTTAAAATTGATCCCGTCTGATAAGGTTGAAGAAGAAACCAGTATCCTGCTGCAAATTAAAAGTGGTGAACGGGTTAACCATTTTGAGACCAAGCGTATTAACAAAGACAATGAGCTACTGGATATTTCTTTAAATATTTCCCCCATCAGGGGCATACATGGGAATATCATTGGTGCATCAAAAATAGCAAGGGACATTACCCCCCAAAAAGAGGCCGAACGACTGATCGCTGCTAACGAACAGAAGTTTCGTATGCTTGCTGATTCAATGCCACAATTTGTATGGACAGGTGATGCAGCGGGAAACTTAAACTATTTTAACCAGGCTGTATATAACTATTCGGGCCTTAGCAAGGAGCAGATCAAAAAAGAAGGCTGGCTGCAGATCATTCATCCGGATGACCGGGAAGCCAATGTAAAAGCATGGATGGAATCTGTAAGAACCGGTACAGATTTTATTTTTGAGCATCGCTTCGGCAGGCATGATGGTGAATACCGCTGGCAATTGAGCCGGGCCATTCCTCAAAGGGATGCCGCAGGTAATATACAGATGTGGGTAGGAACCAGTACAGACATACAGGAAATAAAAGAACAGGATCAGCAAAAGGATTTTTTTATCAGCATGGCCAGCCATGAATTAAAAACTCCTATTACTTCCATTAAAGGATATGTACAATTGCTTAAGAGTGCCTATGCTAAAAGTGAAGATATGCTGTTAACAAAATCGCTCGGTGTAATTGACAAACAAATTATAACCCTTACAAGCCTTATTTCCGATCTGCTGGATGTTTCAAAAATAAAATCGGGAAGCCTTGTTCTAAATAAACAGGATTTTGAATTAACAGAAATGATATTAGAAGTAGCCAGCCAGATTCAGCATGTAAATCCTGATTATAAGATCGTTTTTTCAGGTAAACCTGCGCCTGTTTTTGCCGACAGGGAAAGAATAAGCCAGGTCTTAATTAACCTACTTACCAATGCTGTCAAATATTCTCCCAACTCAAAAGAAATAATCATAAAGAATTTTATTGAAAATGACCATGTGGTTGTATCTGTGCATGACAGCGGGATCGGCATCAGCAAAGCTGACCAGGAAAAAATATTTGAACGCTTTTACCGGGTTGAGGGTAAGGATGAAAAAACATACCCGGGCTTTGGCATAGGCCTCTTCATCAGTTCAGAAATAATTCAGCGACACCAGGGCAAAATAGGCGTCAACAGCGATCCGGGCAAAGGATCTGTCTTTTATTTTTCAATCCCCCTAAAAAAATAATCTCAATATTGTATTTATGAAGAAAGAAGGGCAAATTCATGTGCTGGTTATTGATGACAATGAAGATATATTGAGCATGTTGCAGGCTATGTTGCAACACCAGGGATACAAAACTTCAATACTTGACAGAACCTTCGAGCTTATACAGAAGATCGGAAATTTACAACCTGATATAATTTTAATGGATAAACTTTTATCCGGTTCAGACGGCTGTGAATTTTGCAGGCAGTTAAAAGCTGATCCGGTACTTGCCAAAATACCTGTGATCATGATATCGGCCCACCCGCAGGCAGCAATTGAATGTATAGAAGCCGGCGCTGATTTTTTTATTGAAAAGCCTTTTGAAATGGATCATCTTTTAAAAACCTTGTCCGGTGCTCTAAACACCCGGTAGAAGTGTTGATTTTTTTCAACAATCACTAAACCTCTTATTTAGCAGCGCCCTTTTTTTGCACTTTGGTATTATGATTATTTTCTGCCTCATCCAGCGAATGCGATTCTTTTACTGATACAGTTTCCCTGGTAAGGCTGCTTAGTTTTGCATAATATTTTTGTATCACTTTCAATTCATCTTCAGTAATATTTTCTACATCCACCAACCGGTTACTGGCCATTTCATGCGAAGCCACCAGCTCATTCAATTTTAATTGTATGGCAAGTGAATCTTTGTTCTGCGATTTTTGTATTAAAAAAACCATCAGGAAGGTGATGATCGTTGTGCCGGTATTGATGATCAGTTGCCAGGTTTCTGAATAATGAAAGATCGGGCCGGTTACTGCCCATAATATGATAATACCAAAGGCACTTAAAAAGGCTGCAGTACTTCCTGCTGCCTTTGCTCCCCAATTGGCCAATCGTTCAAAAAAGCCGGGTTTTGCTTTCTGTTTTTTAGTTACTGCTTTCATATAATTTGATTTAGGTATAATGAATGTTTTAATACCAAAAAGGGTGCTACAAATATGTTTTCTTAAAATCCCTGCTCCCCGGCAACTGATCTTTAAAATTATTTACTGGTATTTGACATAAAGGCATGGTATTGGATTAAATATGAATGGCATAATTGCCATATTAAAGTCTTCATATGAACCTGTTTAAAAAAAAGGGCGACCAGGATATTTTTGAAATGCTTCCGCAGGCTATAGCCTCATTTAAAAAGAATATGATCGAACCTTTCCTGGGAGAAAGTAAGGATAAATACACCAATGAACGCCCCCCCTTAAGGGCCGAACTCTTTACCGAAGAACAGCTGAAACAGCACGCCAGGACTATCTCCCAGAAGCATGAGCTTATATCAGGCCACCCTTCTGAACAGTTATTAAAACGGCTGGCTGAGAATGAAAGAATCTTGCTGGAAGTACATGAAAAACTGACCGATGTTGTAAGCCGCAACGAAAGGATTGTGCCGGCAGCAGAATGGCTGCTGGATAATTTTTATCTCATTGAAGAACAAATTTATACGGCCAAAAAACATTTTCCCAGGGGATATAGTAAAGGTTTACCGCAATTAGCTAAGGGCGAATCGGCAGGATTGCCCCGGGTTTATGATATCGCTGTTGAAATTATTTCCCATAGTGACGGGCATATTAACCTGGTCAACCTCAGCAGTTTTATTACAGCCTATCAAACCAATACTTTTTTAAAGATCGGTGAGTTGTGGGCACTGCCCATTATGTTAAGATTGGCCTTGTTGGAAAACCTTCGCCGTATTTCGATCCGTATCTATATTGATATTAGCAATAAAGCACTGGCAGATGAATGGGCAGACAAACTGATAACCACTGCAGAAACAAATCCAAAAAATCTTGTTTTGATAATTGCCGATCTGGCAAGATCTGAACCTCCGATGGAAAGTTCTTTTGTTGCACAGCTTTCAAAACGGTTAATGGAAAAAGGAGGCAGTCTTTCATTACCTGTTAACTGGATAGAGCAACAGTTGGCAGAATATGGGCTAACAACTGAAGACCTGGTTCAACAGGAAAATCAAAAGCAGGCAGCCGACCAGGTTTCTATCAGCAATAGCATCAGCAGCCTTCGCTTTTTAGGTACTACAGACTGGCGTGAGTTTGTTGAAAAGATGAGCATCATTGAACAGATATTAAGTACTGATGTTGATGGCGCTTATGAACAGATGGATTTTCATACCAGGGATCAATACCGGCATGCTGTTGAAAAAATTGCCAAGTGCAGTTGTGTAACAGAAGAGAAAGTTGCCTTAATGGCTATTGAAGCCACCAAGGCAAATGCTGCAAACAGTACACACCCGGCAGCAGCACATGTTGGCTACTACCTGTTGGGTAACGGATTAAAAAAAATACACCGGCAGGCAAAGGTTAAATTACCCCTTGCAGAGATCTGTCGTAAAATATCAGCACGCATCCCGTTGACAGTTTATATTGGAAGTATTATGCTGTTAACAGTACTCTTCAGCTGGCCGCTGGCCATTAAAGCACACAATGATGGTTTACATAACTGGCAATTACTCGTACTTATTTTCATAAGTTTATTTGCAACCAGCCAGCTGGCATTGTCGATCGTTAACTGGCTGTCAACCTTGCTGGCAAGACCATCGATTTTGCCCAAAATGGATTTTTCAAAAGGCATTACTGATGAGTACCGCACCATGGTTGTGATACCAACATTGATCAGCAGCATATCAGGTATTAATGATCTGATAGAAAATATGGAAGTGCGTTTCCTGGCCAACAGGGATGCCAATCTTTCTTTTGCACTGCTTACCGATTTTAATGATGCTGATGAAGAAATGCTAGCGGAAGATAAAATGCTTTTACAAGCAGCACAGAATAAGATCGTAGCATTGAATAAAAAATACGATCGCCAGGAAAATGATACATTCTTTCTTTTTCACCGGCCACGTAAATGGAATAAGACTGAAAAAAAATGGATGGGATATGAACGTAAACGTGGTAAACTGGCTGAGCTCAATCATTTGATACAGGGCAAAGACGGACACGATTTTATGACCATTGTTGGTGAAGAAAAAATTTACAGGACAGTAAAATTCATCATTACGCTTGATACCGATACGCAGTTGCCAAGAGATTCGGCAAAAAAAATGGTAGGCACACTTGCCCATCCGCTGAACCGTGCAGTCTTTTCAGAGAAAAAACAAAGAATAGTTCAGGGATACAGCATTCTTCAGCCCCGTGTATCAAACAGTTTACCCGGCGAGGCTGGTTCATTGTATGGTAAGATCCATGGCAATGAACCGGGCACCGATCCTTATACAAGAGCTGTATCGGATGTTTACCAGGATCTTTTTGAAGAAGGTTCATTTATTGGAAAAGGAATTTATGATATCGGATCATTTGAAAGAACACTCGGCAACAGGTTTCCTGAGAACAGGATACTGAGCCACGATCTTTTAGAAGGTTGTTATGCACGCTCCGGGCTTATTTCAGATGTACAGTTGTACGAAGAATATCCTTTCAGGTATATTGATGATATGCACCGGCGGCATCGCTGGATACGGGGCGATTGGCAGATACTTGGCTGGATGTTTCCTTTTGCAAAAGGAAGTGATGGAAAGCTGCGCAGGAACAGGATATCCCTGCTTTCCCGCTGGAAGATATTTGATAATATCAGGCGGAGTTTTATCCCGATCTGTTTGTTATTACTACTTGTTTTTGGCCTGGTTGTTTCGCCATCACCCTGGTACTGGACATCGGCAGTTATAGGGATCATGTTACTACCGGTTCTGCTTGGGCTGGTTTGGGAATCGTTCAGTAAGCCGGATGATGTGGTTTTTTCACAACATCTTAATTATACATTCACGGCAGCCAAAGACAGGTTCACCCAGTTCTTTATTGATTTTATTACGTTGCCCTATGAAGCATATTTAACAGCAGATGCGATCATACGAACGCTGTGGCGCATATTTATTTCCAGGAAGCATTTACTGCAATGGAACCCGTATTCTAATCAAAAGAATCAAAAAAGTTTGAGGCAGTTTTATACCAGCATGTGGTTTGCACCATTATTTGCAATAGCCATATTCATCTACCTCGGATATGCATCTGCACTTGGATTGGTGATCGTACTTCCGCTATTGGCACTATGGTTATTGGCACCTTTCGCTGCATGGTTTATAAGCAGGCCTTCCCTTGTCAGGTATGAAGACCTGTCAACCGCTCAAAAGCTTAACCTGCGTATGCTGGCAAGAAAAACATGGGCCTTCTTTGAAACATTTGTTACGGCAGAAGATAACTGGTTGCCACCGGATAATTACCAGGAAGAACCGGTTGAAAGAATTGCACACCGTACCTCTCCTACCAATATTGGTATGGCATTATTATCAAACCTTACCGCTTATGATTTTGGATATATTACTGCGGGGCAATTAATTGAACGCACCTCCAATACCCTGCATACTGTACAAAACATGGAGAAATATCGTGGCCATTTGTTTAACTGGTACGATACACAAACACTCACGCCAATGGCACCAAGATATATCTCTACAGTTGATAGTGGAAACCTGGCAGGGCACCTGATCACTTTAAAACAAGGCTTGCTTACAATAGCCGAAAAGAAAATTGCAGGCACAACATTTTTCGAAGGGCTTATTGATTCTTTAAACATCATTAAAGAGAAAACAAAAGCAACCAATGCCAGTGTTTTAATAAAAAAATATATAGAGGACCTGCATGAGAATTATCCCGCAGCACTGGACAGTCTTGCGGCAAGCAAAAAATATATTGATGAGATACAGGCTTCATTTACGCAGCTGCTGGTGACAATTGATACCGATCCATCTGAAGAGGAAAGCCTTTGGATCCAAAAAGCAATGGATCATATCAGTCACATGAAATATGAGATCGCATCACTTTGTCCCTGGCTATTACTACCTGCTGCACCTGAAAAATTTTCGGCATTGATACCCATGCTTCCTGCCATACCAAGCATCAGGCAACTATCCAGGATCGAAGAAATTTTGTTGCATAAAATAGTTAAGTATGATTCTGAAGATAACAGTGTTGAAGAAAGCAGGTGGCTTGATAATTTCAGGATGGTCATCACAGAATCTTCAAGACGATCAAAAGAAATAATGATAACGCTTGACCAACTTGCATTAAAATGCAATGAACTTGCAGAAATTGACTATGATTTCCTCTATTACAGGGCACAGCACTTACTTACTATCGGTTACAATGTAGATGAACAAAGAAAAGACAGTGGCTTTTATGATCTGCTGGCTTCGGAAGCAAGGCTTACAACATTTGTTGCCATTGCACAAGGCAAGTTGCCACAAGACAGTTGGTTTGCATTGGGCCGCCAGCTTACCAGTATTGGTAACATGCCTATCCTTTTATCCTGGAGCGGATCTATGTTCGAATACCTGATGCCCTTGCTGGTGATGCCTGTTTATGAAAATACCATATTGTATCAAACTTATAAAGCCATCATCCAAAAACAAATTGAATACGGTAAAAAAAGATCAATTCCCTGGGGTATTTCAGAATCGGGTTACAGCCTGACTGATGCTCATTTGAATTATCAATACAAGGCATTTGGTGTGCCCGGCACTGGCTTTAAACGTGGACTGGGAGAGGATTTAGTAATTTCACCTTATTCTACCATGATGGCGTTAATGGTAGAGCCAGAGTTAGCTTATAACAATCTTCAAACTTTAAAAGCTGCAGGCTTTGAAGGCAAATATGGATTTTATGAAGCTGTTGATTATACAAGCGCCCGTTTACAAAGAAAACAATCACATACAGTGATCAGGTCTTTTATGGCGCATCACCAGGGCATGGGTTTTCTATCCATCGCCTACCTGTTGTTAAATAAACCGATGCAGCAAAGATTTATTGCTGACCTTGGTGTAAGGTCAGCATTACTTTTATTACAGGAAAGAATTCCAAGAATAAGTACATTCTATTCTCCAACACTGCATACAACAGATACCGGCATTACTTCGGGCAATGAAATGCCCATGCGGATAATTAAAACCCCAAATACGCTGATACCGGAAGTACAATTATTGTCCAATGGCAGGTATCATGTAATGGTCACCAATTCAGGGTCGGGTTATACCCGCTGGAAAAATATTGCAGTTACACGCTGGCGTGAAGATGCTACCTGCGATAACCGTGGCACATTCTTTTATATCCGGGAAGTGAACAACGACAATTTTTGGTCTGCGGCCTACCAGCCATCATTACAGTCGGGCAATAATTATGAAGCAGTCTTTTCGCAGGGCCGTGCTGAATTCAGGCGCACAGATGCATCCCTGGATACCCATACCGAGATCGCAGTATCGCCGGAAGATGATATTGAATTAAGAAGGGTGCATATCGCTAACCGCTCACGCAGAAAAAGGATAATAGAAATTACCAGTTATGCAGAAGTTGTACTGGCGCCACCAATGGCCGAAGAAATGCATCCTGCTTTCAGTAATCTTTTTGTTGAAACCGCTGTGGATGAAAGCCGCAACACCATCATTTGTACACGCAGGCCACGTACACCGGAAGAACAGGTTTACTGGATGTTCCACCTCATGAAAGTTACTGATGCAAAAGTGTTGGAAGTGACCTATGAAACCGACAGGGATAAATTCATTGGCAGGGGATTCACTATACATCAGCCAAAAGTAATGACCGGTGATAATGCCTTAGCGGGAAGCAGCGGTGCGGTGCTTGACCCGGTAGTTGCCATGCGATACCGCATCGTTATTGAACCCAACACATCTGCAACCATTGATGTGATCATGGGTATAGCCGATACAAAGAACCACTGTGATTTTTTAGTAGATAAATACCAGGACCTTCAACTCACCAACCGCGTACTTGAACTGGCCTGGACACATAGCCAGGTTATACTCAGGCAATTAAATGCAACAGAACCTGATGCACAATTATATGCATTGCTTGCAGGCTCTATCATTTTTGCCAATGATTCATTGCGTGCCGATCCTTCGGTTATCATAAAAAATCAACGTGGACAATCTGGTCTATGGGGTTATTCAATTTCAGGGGATCTTCCGATCGTGCTTTTGCAGATAGAAGATTCTGCCAATATTGAACTGGTAAAACAACTGATACAGGCTCATACTTATTGGCGTATGAAAGGATTAGTGGTTGACCTCGTTATCTGGAATGAAGATAATGGTGGTTACAGGCAAAATTTACAAAATGAAATACCCAGCCTGTTAACGTCGGGAAGGGCTGCAGATGTTAAAGACCAGCCCGGCGGAATTTTCATACGTTCTTCTGACCAGGTCTCCAACGAGGACAGGATATTATTTCAATCAGTAGCAAGGATCATACTTTCCGACAGGTTTGGAACACTTGAAGAGCAGGTAGCAAGGCGCAATAAAATAAGGCCAGCCATTCCTTATTTCAGTCCAACCAAATTTCATGCATCTGTCTTTACAAAAGTTGAGCAACCAACAGGGCTGCAGTTCTTTAATGGCCTCGGAGGTTTTTCAGCCGATGGAAAAGAATATGTGATAACAACAACCAGTACACAAACAACGCCGTTGCCATGGAGTAATGTGCTGGCCAACCCGGATTTTGGAAGTATTGTAACTGAGAGTGGTCAATCTTATACCTGGATGGATAATGCGCATGAGTACAGGCTTACACCCTGGAACAACGACCCGATAACAGATATGCAGGGCGAAGCATTTTATTTAAGAGATGAAGAAAGTGGCCGGTTCTGGTCGCCTTCGCCTTTCCCATGTCGCGGCACATCGGCATACATTAGCCGCCATGGTTTTGGTTACAGCATTTTTGAACATAGCGAAGACGGAATCGATTCTGCCATGGCTGTTTATACAGACATAGAGCATCCGGTTAAATACATCGTTATTAAGCTGCACAATAAATCGCAACGCTTAAGGCGCCTCTCCACAACAGGATATATGGAATGGATATTGGGTGACCTGAAGGCGAAAACACAAATGCATGTTGTTACAGAACTGGATCCGCAAAGCGGGGCCATTCTTGCACATAATAAATACAATACGGAGTTCAATAACAAAGTGGCTTTCTTTGATACCGATGAAGTGAACAGGACCATCACTACAGACCGCAGGGAATTTATTGGCCGCAACGGCACATTAAGCAATCCTGATGGAATGTACAGGGCAAGGTTCTCCGGCAGGACTGGTGCCGCTCTCGATCCATGTGCAGTGATACAGGCTGTTTTTGAACTAGCAGAAGGCCAGGAAAAAGAGATCGTATTCAGGTTGGGCGCTGCCAATGATATGCATGATGCGCTTGCGCTGATAAAAAAACTGGAAGGAAAAGAAACAGCATTGCAGGCATCGGAAAAAGTAAAACAGTTCTGGAAGGAAACACTCGGTGCGATACAAGTTGAAACACCGGATAATGCCGTAAACATTTTGATCAATGGCTGGCTTAATTATCAAACCATGGCATCACGTATCTGGGGCCGGAGTGGATTTTATCAGTCAGGAGGAGCCTTTGGTTTCAGGGATCAATTGCAGGATGTGTTATCGCTTATACATACCAAACCCGCGTTGGTGAGACACCAGATCCTTTTATCAGCATCACGACAATTTAAAGAAGGTGATGTGCAACATTGGTGGCATCCGCCTTCCGGCAGGGGGGTACGTACCACCTGTTCAGACGATCTTTTATGGTTGCCGTTTGTTACCACAAAATACATTGCTGTTACAGGAGATAAAGTAATACTGGATGAATCGGTGCATTTCCTGGAAGGAAGATTATTAAATACGGGAGAAGAATCTTATTACGATCTTCCGATCCGTTCAGAAAAAGTTGCACCCTTATATGAACATTGTGTGCTGGCGATAGAACATGCGTTGAGTTTTGGTGAGCATGGATTACCACTGATCGGTTCCGGCGACTGGAACGATGGCATGGATAAAGTTGGCGAACATGGAAAAGGAGAAAGTGTGTGGCTTGCGTTTTTTGTTTACAGTATCCTTATCAAATTCATTGAAGTAGCTGAACTGAAAAACGATAAGCCATTTGCTGAAAAATGCAGAACCACCGCAGAAACCCTGCAGCAAAATATTCAAACCCATGCATGGGACGGGGCATGGTACCGCCGGGCTTATTTTGATGATGGTACACCACTCGGCTCCAAAGAAAATGAAGAATGTAAGATCGACTCTATTGCACAAAGCTGGTCGGTATTATCAGGTGCTGCAGATCCTAAACGCCGGTTAATGGCTATGAATGCTGCCGAAAAATACCTGGTAAGAAAAGAAGAAGGCATCATACAATTATTTGATCCTGCTTTTGATAAGTCGGAGTTGAATCCCGGCTACATAAAAGGTTATGTCCCCGGTGTAAGGGAGAATGGCGGCCAATATACGCATGCGGCTATCTGGCTCATCATGGCATTTGCGGTTTTGGGAGATACAGAAAGGACCTGGCAACTGATACAATTAATAAATCCCATTAATCATGGCAAGGATGAAGCAACGATCGGAAAGTATAAATCAGAACCTTATGTTATCGCAGCAGATGTGTATACCGTTCCATTGCATACCGGCAGAGGAGGATGGACCTGGTACACCGGTGCTGCCGGCTGGCTTTACCAATTATTCATTGAATCATTCATAGGCTTAAAACGTGAAGCAGATAAGCTATACATTTTACCTTGCCTTCCACAGGCATGGGATGCCGTAAAAATTCAGTATCGCTACATCAACACGCTCTATCGTATCGAATTAATAAATCCAAAGCAAAATGAGATCTTAAAAATATGGGTAGATGGTAAAGAAGAGACCGGTGATTTTATTTCATTGGTGAATGACGAGCTTGAACATGAAGTGAAGATCATCTTGCAACGAAATTTAAACAAACCTGTCCTGAGTTTTGATAAAGAAAATTCTGTTTTACCATAGTTATACCCATCGGACATTAAATCTTCTAATAAGAACGAACTGTCGGTGTTGTCGAAACCGGGGGTCATTGGGGAAAAAGCCTCATTTATTTGTAAACCCGCCTTCGACAAACTCAGGCTGACAATATCATTTGAATGACTGATCGGTATTATTAAAATGGTCGCCAATTACAAATAAAAAAAAGTGCCGCAATTGCGGCACTTTTTTTTATAGAAACCAATGAGTATTATAATTGTTGTGATTCTTCGTAACCTCTTATCTTATTGTACAATGTTTTACGATCTATCTTAAGTACTTCTGCAGCTTTGGTCTTGTTAAAATTAACTTCTCTTAAAACATGCATGATGGTTTCGTACTCGGCTTTGGATGCAGAATCCTTCAGGTCCATTGTCTTTCTTTCAGGCTCAGGCTGCTCCATCGTGTCTTCGCTCAAATTCAAAGAATTGCTGATCTCGAAAGGTAACGAAGCTGCTGTTATGTAGCCGCTGTCAGTTAACAAAGCGCATCTCCTTACCACATTCCTGAATTCACGCAGGTTACCGGGCCAGCTGTATTTTGTGAACATCTCCAGTACTTCATCATCAAAGCCAGTCAGGTCTTTGTTCAATTCTTCCAGTGTTTTTACTAAAAAGAAATCAGCAAATAATGGAATGTCTTCTTTCCTGCTTCTTAATGGCGGAAGATTCATAGAGAATTCATTGAACCGGTGGTAAAGGTCCTCCCTGAATTTTCCTTTCCGGTAAGCCTCCTGTAAGTTTTCATTCGATGCTACAATGATCCTTACATCCACCCCAATCTCTGTATTACCCCCTACCCTTTTAAATTTTCTTTCCTGTATCACCCTTAACAAGGATGCCTGTATTTCAGCCGACAGGTTAGCAACTTCATCTAAAAATAAAGTGCCGCCATTCGCTAATTCAAAATGTCCTTCCTTATCAGCCAATGCACCTGTAAAAGATCCCTTCATATGCCCGAACAATTCGCTTCCGGCAAGTTCTTTTGACAAGGTACCGCAGTCCATAGCAACAAATGGCTTGCCTTTCCTGCTGCTTTTTTCATGTATCGTTTTGGCTATCACTTCTTTTCCGGTGCCACTCTCGCCATATAATATAATGCTGAAATTGGTAGGGGCCACCAGGTCAATTTGCTTATACAGGTTCTTTGTAGTGGTCGCCTCTCCTTCTAAGAATTCAGATGATGATTTACTATTGTTCCTGGCATTTTTCACTTCTTTTGCGGGCTGGCCTCCACCTGTTCTGTCCGATACAGGTTGGCTGATCGCTTTGCTTAAAATACTTAAAACCTCTTCTGGTAAAAGTGGTTTGATGATATAATCATAAGCGCCGGCTTTGATCACATCCACAGCAAGTTTAATATCGCTGTAACCGGTAATGATCAAAACAATAGTAGCCGGGTTGATCTGTTTTATTTCCAGTAAAACGTCTTTTCCGTCTTTTTTGTCCCCTAGCCTGTAATCACATAATACAATATCAAATGCGCCGGCCTTGAACTTCTCTATCCCTTTCTTACCGGAATGGGCGGTATCTACTTCATAGCCGTTCTTGGTAAGAAAACGGGCAAGTAAAGTACACATATCAGCATCATCGTCAATTATTAAGATCCTCTTTTTCATTTACAGCTGTTTTTATAAAGATAATATTAGTTGATTCCTTTTACTAACAATTTTTCAAAAAACAGGTTCACAAATATGATAGTTAATTTCATTTGCGAACCTGTTTGTATTTAAATCCAAAGTCTAATCCGAAACAATATTTAATATGAGTAGTTTAAACGGGTAATGATATGCTGTCAATCTCCTATAAGTAAAAAGCCTGCCGAATTTGTAATTAGTTGTTTATGAAGCAAAAATCATGCAATAGGTTGAAAAAAATCCGCAATCTGTAGAATATAATCCACAAAAAGGGAATTATTAAAAGAAATCAGGCTTCTCTGCTTTGCAAATAAAACCGGATAATTAATTGGCAGATAAATTGTACTCAATGAATGTATTAAACATTGATTATAATAAATACACTATGAAAGCGCTGAAAGCATTGATAATAGATGATGAAATTGACATTTGTTATTTATTAAGCGGGTTACTTACCCACAGGAAAATTGAGGCGGGTTATGCAACTTCTATAGCAGATGCAAAAGAGGCGCTTGAAAAACATAAACCTGAGATCATTTTCCTGGATAACCGCCTGCCTGATGGGAAAGGAATTGATTTTGCCGGGTACATAAAAAAGATACATCCTGATGTGAAATTAGCTATGATCACAGCTTATGATACATCTGCCGACAGGAATATGGCACTCTCGAGAGGCATAGATTATTTTGTAGGCAAACCTTTTACAAGAGATAAAATATATGAAACAGTGGACGATATGTTGTGCTGATCCACATTAATTATCTTTTCAAATAACACTTCTTTACACTTAAAAAATCATATCATGGGGAACCTTTTATATTTGATCGCTGTAATTTTAGTAATAGCCTGGGCTATTGGTTTTTTAGGTTACCATGCAGGTGGCCTCATTCATATTCTGCTTGTAATAGCTGTTATTGCCATATTACTAAAAGTAATCAGGAGGGCCAGTTAACATTACTTAGCGGAGAAATCGAATTTTATTGTAAATGTAGTGCCACTGCCTGGTTCACTTGAAACACTGATATCTCCCTGGTGGTTTAAAATAATGTTTGCTGTATTGGTAAGGCCAAGTCCATTCCCTTTGGTTTTTGTAGAAAAATAAGGTTCAAATACATGGTTGAGCTGCTCATCGGTCATGCCATGCCCGTTATCGCTGATCTCCACAATACATTTATCCCCTTCCCCTTTTGTCAGTATTTGCAGGATCCCTTTATGATCCTCCATGGCTTCTATAGCATTTACGATCAGGTTTAAAAAAGCGATCTTCACTTTTTCGGCATCCACTGCGATCGGGCAAATATCACTACTGTATTCTTTTTTTACTTGAATGTGATTCAATTCGATCCTGTCTTTGGCCAGTTCAAGTGCTTGATCCAGTAATTCATTAATTGAAACAGGCGCAAAATTCAGTTCAGTAAAACGGGTGGCGTCAAGCAGGTCACTGATCAACTGGTTGATACGTCCGCTGTTCCTGCTGATCATGTCAAACAACAGGTTGGTGCCTTCATTCCCCGCAGGCAGCTCAGCTTTTATTTGTGCAGCGGCCAGGTCGATATTGGTGAGTGGGTTCCTCACTTCATGTGCAATGGTACGGGCTATGCGGCCTGTAGCCAAGAATTTTTCGCTGCGTTTCATAAGTATCAATGCTGCATTGGCTTTATCCAATTCCGCAATTTGCTGTTGCAGTTCTTTTTGATAATCAGCTACTTTACTATCTGCCATTCGCCTTGCTTTATTTTCCCTGCGGTAAGTATAGAAACCAAATGCCGCAAATACCAAAGCAATTATAAAAGAGGTGATAATGATGATATTCAATGCCATATACCTGGCATCAAGCTCTTTGTTACGGGTAGTCAATAAATGTTGTTCATGCAATTGCATGGTGGTTACGATCGATCTCACCTGGTCCATATGAGTTTTTCCTTTATAAAAAGATTGTACAAGATCATCGGTGATAAGGTAATTGCTTTTTTTAAATGAGTAAATCGCAAAGGCAAGCCTGTTATAGCGCTCCCTGATCACAACAGACAGGCTATCCAGGTGTTTTTGCTGAACGCTGTTATCACGTGTATCCTTTCTTAATGTCCGGAAGCTGTTATTTACAACAGCAAAGCTTTGCTTGTAAGGTACAAGGAAAGCAGTATCATTTGTATTGATGTATCCCCTTAAGCCGGTCTCAGCATCTTTTACGCCTGATACAAGTATCTCCAGGTTGTTGATTATTTTATTGGTATGATTTAGCCATTTGGTTTGTTTGAGCAATTGATTGTTACCATACAATGTAAAGAGGTATGATACCAATAGAATAATAAAGGCAGATGTATATCCTGCCTTTACTTTTAAATCATTCGCTATTTCTTTTAATGATGTTATCATGGAAGATTATAATGCTGGTTGTATAACCAAAAAAACTGGTGATTGTTCAATTAATAAAAATCAAACCAGGAACAGGTGTACTGTTTGTCACTAAATTACTTTTTTAGGGTGAAACTCAACTAAAAAACCTGCTATACATACGTAAATACCAAAACAACTTTTGCCTGGCAATGAAGAAAATAGTCATGCAATGATTCAGGCAGATATTTTTGAAAGGCATTTTTTCAGGTCAATTCCTTTTCCCAATACCGGCTTAAAAATATCTTTCATTTTTTTTACTCTTTCCGGTACAGTGTTAATGGTAAAAGTGGAAGGATGAAGTCCTGCTTTTACTTCTTTCCACAACAGCGGCGTTGATACAGTTGCGCCGGGATATGGACGAATGCTGTATGCTGCTGCAATGGTTTGTCCCCTACTATTTTGCAGGTAATCAAGATAGATCTTATTGCCTCTTTTTTTGAGGTTTCTTTCTATGCTGGTGACT
>Ga0193752_1000663_pt1 | contig 31692 bp, 28 predicted proteins | sample H1c1metaG_FD_144924 | JGI IMG/M metagenome (GOLD analysis project Ga0193752, IMG submission 144924) | Soil microbial communities from a riparian zone of the East river system, Colorado, United States - H1c1 | ecosystem: Environmental > Terrestrial > Soil > Riparian zone | place: USA: East River... | reverse complement strand
GGCTGATCCGAGTGGCGCTGGCGCCCCCCAATGAGCTCGCGAAGCGTCGTGAATCCGGACCCTTGCCGGCCCTCTTCGTTCTGGCTCCTCTAACTAATTCTCACGCCGCGCAAGTCTCGACGCCCGAAGAAGCACCCGCCCCTCGAGCGACTCGCGTTGCGCACGCCGCGCACCCTCACGCTCTCGCTCGAAGAAAAGAGCCGTGCCCCAGCCGTCGTCGGGCCTGGTGCTCTTGAGCACACCGACCTTGCGCTACTCGGAGGGTCTCGGTTCGAAGCACGCGCGGGGCGCACGAGGGCCCGCCAACGACGCTCCGCGGCTATCTGAAAACGTTTCCGAAGGATTTGTAAGAGCGGTAACGGTACGCGGGCGCGGGAAGGCGTGCCTTCAGGTGCTGCGCGAGCTCATTGGAGGGCGCCAGCGGCGCTCGGATCAGCCGAGTCGAGTAGTACTTTGGAATCTTTCCGTCTCACCATGCGCTGCCTAATGTTCGCACTCGGCCCGAGCGCCGCTGGGCACCCTGAAGGGGCGCCCGACTGAGCTCGCGCAGCACCTGAAGGCACGCCTTCCCGCGCCCACACCCATTCCCCAATTACAAATCCTTCGAAAACTTCTTCAGATAGCTGCGAAAAGGCGCCGCCAGTTCCGCATGCTTCAGCGCGTATTCGACATTGGCCTGTAGATAGCCAAGCTTGCTCCCACAGTCAAACCGCTTCCCCTCGAACTTGTACGCATAAACGCTTTCATCAGCCATCAGCCGGGCGATTCCGTCGGTCAGCTGGATCTCCCCGCCCGCGCCCTTGCCGATCTGCTCGAGGTGAGAAAACAGGTGCGGTGTGAGCAGGTAGCGACCAACGACGGCGAGATTGGACGGCGCGACCGCAGGTTTGGGCTTCTCCACGATCTTCTCGATACGCAACAAGTCGCCGACACGCGTGCCGGTCTTCACGATGCCGTATTTGTCGGTCTGCGAGTGCGGCACTGTCTGCACGGCGACGATGCTGCCGTCGTCGAAGCGCTGCGCCATCTGCTTGAGGCAGGCCACCTTGGCGTCGATGAGATCGTCGGCGAGGTGTACGAAAAACGGTGCGTCACCCACTGCCGGCTTGGCGCACAGCACCGCGTGCCCCAGGCCCAACGGCGCGGGCTGACGAATGTAGATGCAAGACGCATACGAGGGCAGAACGCTGCGCAGCATCTTGAGCAGGTCACTCTTGCCCTGCTGCAGCAACAGGTTTTCCAGTTCGCCGTCGGAATCGAAATGGTCTTCGATGGCGCGCTTGGACGCGCCCGTGATGAATACCAGGCGCCGCGCACCAGCCTGCAAAGCCTCTTCCACCGCATACTGAATGAGCGGTTTGTCGACGATGGGCAGCATCTCTTTGGGGCTGGCCTTGGTCGCCGGCAGGAATCGAGTGCCGCGGCCCGCGACCGGAAACACTGCGACATCGATACGTGGCTGCTTCGACTTTGCGGGCATGGGGGCTCCGGCCTTTGAGGGGCCGAAACCATACCATGCCGCAATAACCGTCCTGCAGATCCCACGACCGCGCGGGGGCAAAGTTGGCGTTGCTTCACACCCGCGGCGGCGGTAGGAACCAGCTTACGAGGCCGGTTTAGCGGGTTTGGCCGCCGCCGGCGCGGGCGCCGCAGGACCCGCCTTGTCCGCTCCCAGCTTGATGTCGGCGCGGTTCTTGTCGATGAGCTTCTGCGAGATACCCTCGACCATTGCGAGCTGATCCACGGTTTTGAACGGACCGTTCTTGTCGCGGTAGCTGACGATGGCCTTGGCCTTCGAAGGGCCAACGCCGGTCAGCGCCTTGGCGAGCGCCGCGGCATCGGCGGTGTTGATGTTGACCGGCTCGGCATGAACGACGGGTGCGAGCAGCAGCATGGCCGCAAGCGTGGGGATGAGATGTTTGAAAGACATGTGGCCTCCTTGCCTTGATGGGCCCGGCGACTCCGGGCGACAGGAGACTAACAACATCAGGGCCGCGCACCGCAGCCGTCAATCTCGTCAAAGTGCGCGATTATTCACGCTTTGCAACGAGTCCCAGCTGCGGCAGCTCGGGCAGCGCCAGTGCCAGGTGACGCTCGCGACGCCGCACTGGTCGCAGCGGAACCGCGCGGGCTCGGGCACGGAGCCTGCGTCCTGCGGCGGCAGCGCGCTCAGCCGCTGCGCGAGTTCTGCGGATCTCCCTTGCAGCACTTCATGCGCTTCGGGTCCGAACGCCGACTGGATGGTGCGCGAGGCGGACAGCGCCGCGACATACAGATCGAGCGCCTTGGCCTCATCGCCCGAAACTGCCGCGATGCGCGCGGCCAGAATTGCGGCCCGCGCCGAATCCGGTGCGTGCACGCGCGCCGCGGCCACCTGCGCCCGCGCAGCATCGAAATCCCGCGCGGCGAGCGCGGCCTCACCGAGCTCGCAGCAGTAGTGAGCCGCCACGGTGGCGCGCTCGCGCTGTTTTTCCGGCGGCAACTCGCGCCAGATGTCGAGCGCCGCGCGCCAGTCGCGTTGTTGTTCGTACACCCACGCGAGACGTTCCAGGACAGCGGCACGGTATTGCGCGGACGACATCAGGCCGCGCAGTTTTTCCTCGGCCCGATCCAGCAGGCCCGCGCTCATGTAATCGAGCCCGAGCGCGAACGTGGCCTGTTCACGAATCGCCGCTTCGCGCTGCTGGCTCAAGCCCATGTGGATGGCGATGGCGCGATCCACCTCGCCGCGCTTGCGCATCAGGCTGCCGAGCGCGAACTGGATCTCCGCCTCCTGCGACTTGGTGGCGAGGCGCGTGAAGACTTCCGTGGCGCGATCGAAGCGATCGTTCACCAGGTGATCGAGACCGGTGAAATAGTCGACGTTGAGTCGCACGCGCCGGGCACGTGCCGAGCGCCGCCCGAGCGCAAACGCGGCCGCCGCGACCACCAGGAAGCAGAGCAGGAGGACTTCGGGACCGATGCCGCGCAGGCGCATGCGGGGAACTTAACAGCTTTACTGACGCGGTGCGGCGCGGGCGCGCTGCCAGTCCGTCCAGTAGTTCGGATACGTTTTCGCCACACAGCCCGGATCGAGAATCCGCAGGCCTGGCAGGCGCGAACCGAGCACGCCGAAGGACATCGCGATGCGGTGATCGTGATAGGTCTCGATTTCCACTACGTCGCGTCGCGGCAACTGCGCTTCCGGCAGTGGTTCGATGCGCATCCAGTCGGGCCCCTCTTCCACCGTCACGCCGAGTTTGCGCAGCTCGCGCGTCGGTGCGGCGATGCGATCGCATTCCTTCACGCGCAACGTCGCGAGACCTTCGATGCGCGTGGGCCTGGACAGAAACGGCGCGATCATCATGAGCGTAGGCGCTACGTCCGGCATGCTGGCCATATCGACCGGTGCATCGAATCCGGCGCTCAAGGTTCGCGGTCCTTCGATGACGGTGCTGTCGGGCGAACGCTGCACGGTCGCGCCGAGCTTCTCGCACAGACCAAAGAATGCGTAATCGCCCTGGCGCGTGCGCGTGCCGAGATTGCTCAGCGTGATGCGCCCGCCATGCAGCGTTGCCAGCGCCGCGAAATAGGAAGCCGCGGACGCATCGCCTTCGACGTCGATGCTGCTGGCGCGGTAGGCGAGCGGCGCCACGATGAGCTTCTGGTAGCCGTGGTTTTCGACGTTCGCGCCAAACTTCGCCATCTCATCGAGCGTCAGATCGACGTAGGGCTTGCTGGTGAGCTCGCCTTCGACCTCGATGATGAGCCCGCCTTCGATCAACGGCCCGATGATGAGCAGGCTGGTTAGGTACTGGCTCGAGATATTGCTGGGCACGCGCGCCGGCCCTTTCAACGAACGCGTGCCGACGACCGTGGTCGGCAAATGCCCGTCGTTGCTCGATTGCAGCTGCGCGCCGAGCGCGGCGAGCGCGTCGACCAGCGGCTTGTTAGGCCGCGTCTGCATGGAGATGTGGCCGTCGATGGTGGTGGGATCCGGCCGCAGCGACGCCATGGCGAGCAACAGGCGCGTCGAAACCGCGCTTTGACCGACGTACAGGTCCACTGGCCCGCTCGCGAAGACACCCGCACTGCCCGTGATGCGGACCACGCCGTCGACGGAATCGTCGACTGCTATCCCCAGCTTGCGCAGGCAATCCTTCATTCGCCAGTAGTCGTCGCATTCACCGGGATAGCGAATGATGCTGACGCCATCGGCGAGCGCCGCAATGGCGCAATCGCGCAACGTCAGCGACTTGCTGCCGGGCAGCGGGGTATCGAATCGGAAAACGCCCGCAGCCCAGGGCTCCAGATCGAGAAACGCGGGATATATCCCCATCAATCGCGGATGGGCCGATCGGCTCCGTCGTTGACCCGCTCGCGCAGGTCCTTGCCCGGCTTGAAGTGCGGAACGTACTTGCCGGAAAGCGCCACGGCTTCGCCGGTCTTCGGATTTCGGCCCTGCCGCGGCGGCCGGAAGTGCAGCGAGAACGAGCCGAAGCCACGTATCTCGATGCGATCTCCCGCCGACAAAGCATCGCTCATGATCTCGAGGATCTGTTTGAGCGCGAGCTCCACATCCTTGGCTGGCAGATGTTTCTGTTTTGCCGTGATGATCTCGATGAGCTCGGACTTCGTCATGGGGGCCGTTATCCTGTGTTGCTTTTATCTTTCTTAAAAGCCTGGGGAAGCCTGGGCTTTAACGTTCGCCGCCAATCTGCTCCTTGAGCAGATCGCCGAGGCTGGTGCCGCTGCTCGAACCCTGCTCGGAGCGGTAGCTCGAGACGGCTTCTGCCTCCTCGTGCATTTCCTTCGCCTTGATGGACAGCGCGATCGTGCGTGTCTTGCGATCCACACCGGTGAACCTGGCTTCGAGTTCCTGGCCAACCTTGAGCACGGTGCGCGCGTCTTCGACGCGATCACGCGCGAGCTCGGAAGCACGCAGCTGGCCTTCGATGCCATTGCCAAGGTCGATCACGGCTCCCCGCGCGTCAACTTCTTTGACGACCCCCTTCACGATGGTGCCCTTCGGATTCGTGGCGATGTACTCGCTGAACGGGTCCTGCGCGAGCTGCTTGATGCCGAGCGAAATGCGCTCACGCTCCGGGTCAATCGAGAGAACCATGGCCTCGACCTGCTGACCCTTCTGGTAGTTGCGCACGGCTTCTTCGCCAGCGACATCCCAGGAAAGATCGGACAGGTGCACGAGACCGTCGATGTTGCCGGCAAGTCCGATGAACACACCGAAGTCGGTGATGGACTTGATCTGGCCCGCCACCTTGTCGCCACGGTTGAAGTTCTCGGCGAACTCCTTCCAGGGATTCTGTTTGCACTGCTTGAGGCCGAGCGAAATGCGGCGACGCTCTTCGTCCACGTCGAGCACCATGACTTCGACTTCCTGGCCCGAGTGCACGACCTTGGCCGGGTTGACGTTCTTGTTGGTCCAATCCATTTCGGACACGTGGACCAGGCCCTCGACGCCGTCTTCGATCTCCACGAACGCGCCGTAGTCGGCGATGTTCGTGACCTTGCCGAACACGCGGGTGTTGGGCGGATAGCGGCGGGCGATGTTCTCCCACGGATCCGCGCCGAGCTGCTTCAGGCCCAAGCTGACGCGCGAACGCTCGCGGTCGAACTTCAGGATGCGGACGTCGATTTCGTCGCCGACCTTGACCACTTCCGAGGGATGCTTGACGCGCTTCCACGCCATGTCGGTGATGTGCAGCAGGCCGTCGATGCCGCCGAGATCCACGAACGCGCCGTAGTCGGTGAGGTTCTTGACGGTGCCCTTGAGCACGGTGCCTTCCTGCAGGTTGTCCATGAGCGCGCTGCGCTCGGCGGAGAATTCCTGCTCCACGACCGCGCGGCGGCTAACAACCACGTTGTTGCGCTTCTGGTCGAGCTTGATGACTTTAAACTCGAGGGACTTGCCTTCGAGGTAGGCGGTGTCGCGCACCGGGCGAACATCGACCAGTGAGCCCGGCAGGAACGCGCGGACGTTGTCGATCTCGACGGTGAAACCACCCTTCACACGGCCCGTGATGGTGCCGGTGACGATTTCGGATTTGTTGAAGGACTCTTCGAGTCGCGTCCAGGTGCGGGCACGCTTGGCTTTTTCGCGCGAGAGGCGCGTTTCGCCGGTGCCGTCTTCCATTGCATCGAGGGCGACTTCGACGCTGTCGCCGGCCTTCACCTCGACTTCGCCGCGTTCGTTCTTGAACTGCTCGAGCGGGATGACGGCTTCGGATTTCAAGCCCACGTTCACCACGACCATGTCGTCGCCTACGTCTACGACGAGGCCGGTGAGGATCATTCCAGGGCGGATGCGCTGATTAGCGAGGCTCTGTTCGAAGAGCTGGGCAAAACTTTCGGTCATTTAGTTTCCATTCGCACGGACCGCCGTAATTTTTTAAATGGCGCCGTGACAATCTTTACGCTCGTGGGAAATCCGGTCCCCTCGAGGATGTGTACACAACTTCGCGTCCGTGCGAAGCAACCTGAAAACGTTTCGAGGGCGAAGTACTTTGGCCAGCGTTGACGCTATGGCCAGAGTCTTCGCTCGCGCCCGAGCGAGAGAACCCGCTCGACGACCGCTTCGATACTCAACCCGGTGGAGTCGAGCAACTGCGCATCTGGCGCGGGCTTGAGCGGGGCGACCTGGCGGGTGGAATCCCGCAAATCGCGCTCCGCGATCTCCCGCGAAAGGGCGGCAAGACTAGCAGCGGAGCCCTTGCCGATCAACTGCTTATGGCGTCTTTGGGCCCTCTCTTCAGCGCTGGCTGTCAGGAAGACCTTCAACTGGGCCTCCGGAAAGATCACGGTGCCCATATCGCGGCCGTCGGCCACCAGACCCGGGGGTGTAGCGAACGCCCTTTGGCGGTCCGTAAGCGCGGAGCGGACGGCCGGCCAGGCGGCCACGCGGGAGGCGCCCGCCCCGGCTTGCTCGGTGCGGATCTTCTCGGTCACGTCCCGGCCATCCAGGGAGACGTGCTCTTCCCCTGAGCCCACCGAGCCGAATTCCACTTTCATGGACCTGGCAACGCCCACGTGCTGTTCGACGTCGTCGGGATCGAGATTGCGCAGAATTCCGCCCAGCGCGACCAGGCGATACAGCGCGCCGCTGTCGAGCAGGTTCCACCCGACCCGGGCGGCGACGATGCGGCTGATGGTGCCCTTGCCCGAACTCGAAGGTCCGTCGATGGTGACGATGGGTACTGCGGCTGCGTGCATGCGGGAAGGCTAGCAAGCTTCCCAGGCGGCGAGGAAACGATCGTTCTGTGCGACGGTACCCAGCGTCACGCGCAGATACTCGGGCAGCTGATAGCTTCCGAGCGGCCGCACGATGACGCCCTTGCGCAGCAGCGCTTCGTAGCGCGCGCGGGCATCTGCACCCGCATGCAGCAGCAGGAAATTGCCGGCGGAAGGCAACGCGTGCGTGCCGGATTTTTCGAGCTGCGCGGCGACCCGCACGCGCTCGGTCACGGCCACCTTGACTGCGGCGGCCACGTGCTCGGGGTCGTCGAGCGCGGCGCTCGCGCCCGCGAGCCCGATCACCGATACATTGAATGCCTGTCGCACACGATTGAGCATGTCCGCGACGCTCGGGTGACTCACCGCGTAGCCCACGCGCACCCCGGCCAGGCCATACGCCTTGGAGAAGGTGCGGAAAACGACCAGGTTGGGAAAGTCGGCCAGCCACTCGATGCCGTCCTGGATATCGAGAGCGCCCGAGTATTCGAAGTAGGCCTCGTCGAGTGCGATCAGCGCGTGGGGCGGTACGGCGGCAATGAACTGCTTGAGTTCGCCGGCTGGCACCCAGGTCCCGGTGGGGTTGTTGGGGTTGGCGACGAACACGATGCGCGTGCGCGGCGTGATGGCACGCGCCATCGCGGCCAGATCGTGTCCCAGCGGCATGGCGGAATCCGGCGGATTCGCAGGCACCGCCACGCCCGTCGCACCGGTCGCCTGCACCGCGATCGGATACACCGCGAAAGCGTACTGCGAGTACACGGCCTCGAGCCCGGGCTTGAGGAAGCCTTCCGCCAGCAGCACCAGCAGGTCGTTGGAGCCGTTGCCGAGCGTGATCTGATTCGTGTCGACGTTGAGCTTCGCCGCCAGTTTCTGTTTGAGCTCGTGACCGCTGCCGTCCGGATACAACCAGGCGTCCGCCACCGCTTTGCGCATGGCCGCGAGCGCGCGTGGACTCGGGCCGAACGGATTTTCGTTCGACGCGAGCTTGATGATGTCGCTCAGGCCGAGTTCACGCTGCAGCTCTTCGATGGGCTTGCCGGGCACGTACGGCGCCAGCGTGCGCACGCAGTCGAGCGCAAGCTCTCCGGGCGCGGCGGGTTTGTCGCTCACGCGTGGAACATTCGGATCAGTTCACCGCGCGCGGGTAGGAGCCGAGCACGCGGAACAGCGAGGCGCGCTTCTTGAGCGCCGCGAGCGCCTTGGCGACATGCGGCTCGTCGGCGTGGCCTTCGATGTCGAAGAAGAACACGTAGTCCCACTTCTTGCGGTGCGACGGCCGCGATTCGATGCGCGTGAGACTGATGTTGTGTTTGGCCAGCGGCTCGAGCAGCCGGAACAGCGCACCGGGTGAGTCGGTGTGGAGCGCCGAGCACAGGATACTGGTGCGATCGTCGCCGCTTGGATTGAAGACCTTGCGGCCTACTACAAAAAACCGCGTGGTGTTGTCGTCGCGATCTTCGATCTCGGTGGCCAGTAGTTTGAGCCCATAGACCTCGGCCGCGGTCTCGCCGGCGATGGCCGCGGTGCCGGCTTCGTCGCGCGCGCGCCGCGCGGCCTCGGCGTTGCTCGCAACCGGAACGCGCGGTACGTCGGGCAGGTGTTCATCGAGCCAGCCGCGGCACTGTGCGAGCGACTGCGGATGGCTGCAGATGCGCTTGATCTTCGCGATCGATTCCATGTTGCCCATGAGGAACTGGTGGATGCGCAGCTCCACCTCACCGCAGATGCGCAGCGGCGAACCTAACAAGCTGTCGAGCGTGTGATTGACCGACCCTTCGGTGGAATTCTCCACCGGTACGACGCCGAAGTCGGCCATGCCGGCTTCCACCTCGTGGAATACTTCTTCCACCGACTGCAAGGCCAGCGCGCGCACCGAATGGCCGAAGTGCTTGAGCGCGGCGGTCTGCGAGAACGTGCCCTCGGGCCCGAGGAAGCCGACCTTGAGCGGCTCTTCCTGCGCCAGGCACGCCGACATGATCTCGCGGAACAGCCTGAGGATTTCCTCGGTGCGCAGCGGACCCTTGTTCCGCTCGCGCGCCATGCGCAACACCTGCGCCTCGCGCTCGGGGCGGTAGTAGTCGACGGTGTGGCCATCGGCATGCTTGGAGATGCCGGCCTGGCGGGCGAGGCGCGCGCGGTCGTTCAGCAGCTCGTGGATGCGCGCATCCACGCCGTCGATTTCCGCTCGCAGCTGCGCGAGCGGGCCCGCCTCGGGCACACCCTGTTTCGCCGCCTTGCCGGATTTCTTCGTTTTCTTGCTGGCCATTCCCCGCCCCGCCGGACCCTCGTGCCTTACGCTTTATATCACCCGCGCCGCCAGCACGCCGCCGATCGCGCGCACTTTCTGGATCACGCCGTCATCGACCGCGCCGTCGGTATCGATCAGCGTGTAGGCGTACTCACCGCGCGACTTGTTCAGCAGTTCGGCGATGTTGAGCGAGGCGCTGGCGAGCGCGGTGGAGATCTGGCCCACCATGTTAGGCACGTTGCTGTTGGCGATGCTGATGCGCGTGGTCTTCGGCGCGCGCGGCAGCACCACCTCGGGGAAGTTCACGCTGTTCTTGATGTTGCCGTTCTCGAGGTAGTCCTTCACCGTATCGGCAACCATGACCGCGCAGTTGTCTTCGGCTTCGTTGGTCGAGGCGCCGAGGTGCGGCAGGGTCACGATCTTCGGGTGATCCTTGGTCGCGTTGGACGGAAAATCGCACACGTAACCCTGCAGGCGCCCGGCATCGAGGGCGGAGACGATCGCTTTCTCGTCGACGATCGGAGCGCGCGCGAAGTTCAAGATGACGCCGTCCTTGCGCATGAGCTTCAAGCGCGCCTCGTTGACGAGGCCGCGGGTCTCGGGCGTGAGCGGCACGTGCACCGAGATGACGTCGGCGCGCACGAACAGATCGTCGAGCGACAACGCCTGCTCGACGCTGGAGGACAACTGCCAGGCGCGTTGCACGGTTATTTGTGGATCGTAGCCGAGAACTTTCATCCCAAGGCCGAGCGCGGAGTTCGCCACTTCGACGCCAATCGCGCCGAGACCAATGACGCCAAGCGTGCGGCCGGGAAGTTCGAAGCCGACGAAATTCTTCTTGCCCTTCTCGACCGCGAGGTCGATGGCGTGGTCGTCACCCTGCTGCGACTTGGAGAACGCCCAGGCCTGGCAGATGTTGCGCGCGGCGAGGAACATGCCGGCGAGCACGAGTTCTTTCACGGCGTTGGCGTTGGCGCCGGGCGCGTTGAATACCGGGATGCCTTTCTTCGAAAGCGCCTCGACCGGAATGTTGTTGGTGCCCGCGCCCGCGCGGCCCACGGCGCGCAAGGACTCGGGCAGCGCCACTTTGTGCATGTCGGCCGAGCGCACCAGGATGGCGTCGGGATTGCCGATTTCCGAGGCGACTTCGAAGCGCTCGCGCGGCAGGCGCTCGAGGCCCTTGATGCTGATGTTGTTGAGAGTCTGGATCTTGAATCGCATTGTCTTGCTCCTGCGTGGACCTTATTGCCCTGACGCGTCAGACCGCCGACGTTATTGCCGACGGTGGTTAGAGAGAGGGGTGCAGGGCATGGGCCCGGCACCACTTCTTCAGGCGTTTCGGACCTGGAAATCCTTCATGAAATTCGTCAGCGCATCGATGCCCTCGATCGACATTGCGTTGTAGATGGACGCGCGCATGCCGCCCACCGAGCGATGGCCTTCGAGGTTCACGAGACCGACCTTGGCGGCATCGCTGCAGAACGCCTTGTCGAGATCGGGCTTCGCGAGCGTGAACGGCACGTTCATCCAGGAGCGCGCGTTCTTTGCGACCGGGCTCTTGTAGAAACCGCTGCCTTCGATGAAGCCGTAGAGCTTTTCTGCCTTGGCGCGGTTGCGCTTTTCCATCGCCGGAAGGCCGCCCTGCTTCTTGAGCCACTTGAATACGAGGCCCGCGAAGTACCAGCCGAAGGTCGGCGGCGTGTTGAGCATGGAGCCTTCATCGGCCATCGCCTTGAAATCCCACACCGCGGGCGTCCCCGGACGCGCCTTGCCGATGAGGTCATCGCGCACGATGACCACGCAGATGCCCGCCGGGCCGATGTTCTTCTGCGCGCCGGCGTAGATGAGACCGAACCTGGAGACGTCGATCGGGCGAGACAGGATGGTGGACGAGAAATCCGCCACCAGCGGTACATTGCCCCCGTCCTTGTTCAATAGCGGTACGTAGTCGAACTCCACGCCGCCGATGGTTTCGTTGGGCGTGTAATGGAAATACGCCGCATCCGGCGCAAGCTTGAGCGCAGCTTGCGCGGGCACGGTGGAGTAGTTCGACGCGGCCTCGTCGGCGGACACGTTGACGACCTTGCAGAAGCGCTTGGCTTCGCCTATCGCTTTTTTGGACCAGGCGCCGGTGTTGACGTAGTCCACGGTCGAATCCGCAGTCGCCAGGTTCATCGGGATTGCCGAGAACATGCCGGTGGCGCCGCCCTGCAGGAACAGGACCTTGTAGTTAGTGGGAATGGCGAGCAGCTCGCGCAGGTCGGCTTCGGCCTCCTGGGCGACGGCGATGAACGCCTTGCTGCGATGGGACACTTCCATAACCGACATGCCGCTGGACTTCCAGTCGGTCATTTCGGCCTTCGCCTGTTCGAGAACTTCCAGGGGCAGCGTGGCCGGCCCCGCGGCAAAATTGAATACGCGCATGAAACGAACCTCTAGCCGGACCTTATTGCCCGACCGTTTGTGCACCCCGGACGTTATTGCCCGGGGGCGCGAAATATATCAGGAGGTTGGCGTTTCGGAAGCGCCATCTGGCGACGAATCCCCGTCGCCGAGTGCAGTCGGTGGAGGCTCAGCGCCCGGTGCATCGTCGACCAGACTCTCGATGCGCTCGATTCCGGTCAATCTTTCGCCTTCGTCGAGCCGGATGAGGCGAACACCCTGCGTATTGCGGCCGACGATGGAGATCTCCGACACGGGCGTACGCACCAGCGTGCCAGTAGAACTAATCATCATGAGCTCATGCTCAGAATTGACTTGCAGCGCCGCGACCATTTCGCCGTTGCGGTCGGTGGTCTGCAACGCGATCACGCCCTGGCCGCCGCGGCCATGCTGCGGGAAGTCTTCGAGCGGTGTGAGTTTGCCGTATCCATTGGCGGACGCGGTCAGCACGAGGCCCTCGCCGACGACGATGAGCGAGATCAGTTCCTGGCCCGCGGCCAGCTTGATACCGCGCACGCCGGTGGCTTCGCGTCCCATCGGACGTACTTCTTCTTCGTTGAAGCGGATCGACTTGCCGCCGCTAGACGAGAGGATGATTTCGCGACGCCCATCCGTGAGCGCCACGCCGACGAGGCGATCGTCGGTGTCGAGCCCCAGCGCGATGATGCCGCTGGCACGCGGGCGCGAGAACGCCGACAGCGGTGTTTTCTTGACGGTGCCCTGGCTCGTGGCCATGAACACGAAGTGCTCGTCGTCGAACTGCTTGATCGGCAGCACGGCGTTGATGCGTTCGCCTTCTTCGAGCGGCAGCAGGTTGACCATCGGCTTGCCGCGCGAATTGCGACCCGCCTGGGGCAGCTCGAACACGCGCTTCCAGTAGACCTTGCCGCGGTTTGAAAAGCACAGGATCGTATCGTGCGTATGGGCGACGAAGAGCTTTTCGACGAAGTCTTCGTCCTTCACCGACGTGGCCGCTTTGCCGCGGCCGCCGCGACGCTGCACCTGGTATTCGGTGACCGGCTGCGACTTGGCGTAACCGGCGTGCGAGAGCGTGACCACGACATCCTGCGGCTCGATCAGGTCTTCGGTAGATAGATCGAGGTGATCGCGGTTGATCTCGGTGCGGCGCGCATCGCCGTACTGCTCGCGGATGGCGATGAGTTCTTCGCGCACGACCTGCGCCAGGCGCTCCGGACGGGCGAGAATGTCGGACAGGTCGACGATGGTCGCGAGCAATTCCTGGTACTCGGCGACGATCTTGTCCTGCTCGAGGCCGGTGAGCCGGTGCAGACGCATGTCGAGGATGGCCTGCGCCTGCGTGTCCGATAATTTGTAGGCGCGACCGCCCTCACCCGAGACGCCGAGGTCTGCGGCCAGCCCCTGCGGGCGCGTCGAGATGGCGCCAGCGCGTGCCAGCAGTTCCGGAACGACGCCCGCATCCCATGCGCGCGCGACCAGCGCGGCCTTCGCTTCGGGCGGCGTGGGCGACGCTTTGATCAACGCAATGACTGCGTCGATGTTGGCGAGCGCAACCGCGAGACCTTCCAATATGTGCGCGCGGTCGCGCGCCTTGGCGAGATCGAAAATCGTCCGGCGCGTGACGATCTCGCGCCGGTGCCGCAGGAATGCTTCGAGCATTTCCTTGAGGCCGAGCAGTTTCGGCTGCCCGTCGATCAACGCGACCATGTTGATGCCGAACACCGTTTCGAGCGGTGTCTGGGCAAACAGGTTGTTCAACACGACTTCGGCGACTTCGCCGCGCTTCAACTCGATGGCGACGCGCATGCCGTCCTTGTCGGACTCGTCGCGCAGTTCGGAGATGCCGTCGATCTCCTTGTTGCGCACCAGGTCCGCGATGCGCTCGAGCAGGCGCGCCTTGTTCACCTGGTACGGCAGTTCGGTGACGATGATCGACTGACGGCCACCGACCTTGTCGATGTCTTCGAAATGGGTGCGCGCGCGAATCGACAGGCGGCCGCGGCCGGTGCGATAGGCGGTGGCGATTTCAGTGGCGCCGTTGATGATGCCGGCCGTGGGGAAGTCCGGACCCGGCACGTGCTGCATGAGCGTGGCCAGCGTGACTTCAGCGTCGTCGAGCACCGCGAGGCAAGCGTTGACGATTTCGGTGAGATTGTGCGGCGGGATGTTGGTGGCCATGCCCACCGCGATGCCCGATGAGCCGTTGACCAACAGGTTCGGGAAACGCGCCGGCATCACCGAAGGTTCGGATTCGGACCCGTCGTAGTTGGGCACGAAATCGACGGTTTCCTTCTCGATATCGGCCAGCAATTCGCTGGTGATGCGCGACATGCGCACTTCGGTGTAACGCATGGCCGCCGGCGCATCGCCGTCGACCGAGCCGAAGTTGCCCTGCCCGTCGACCAGCAGGTAGCGCATGGAGAAATCCTGCGCCATGCGGACCAATGCGTCGTACACGGCATTGTCGCCGTGCGGGTGGTATTTGCCGATGACGTCGCCTACCACGCGTGCCGATTTCTTATAGGCCTTGTTCCATTCGTTGCCGAGCTCGCGCATGGCGTGCAGGATGCGGCGATGCACGGGCTTCAAGCCGTCGCGGACATCGGGCAGCGCGCGCCCCACAATGACGCTCATGGCGTAGTCGAGATACGACTGGCGCATCTCGTCTTCGAGATTCACGGGAAGGATTTCGCGCGCGATTTCGTTCATGGATGGAGTGGTGGCAGGGCCCGAAAAAAGGTGCGGAATTCTATCACGCGGGTCTAACCAAAGTGCCTGTTTTGACGTACTTTTATCAACCATTCTTTGGGTCTGCCGCGTCTATAATTCGGCCCCTCATGAACAGCTCCCGAAGCGATCACAATTCGCCAAACAGCGACGCCGCCGAGATCGCGAAGTTCGAGGCCGCGGCGCATCGCTTCTGGGACGTCGACGGCGAATTCAAACCACTGCACAAGTTGAATCCGGTGCGCGCGCGTTACGTGCAAGAGCGCGCCCATCTCAGCGGCGCGCTTGCGCTCGACGTGGGTTGCGGCGGCGGATTGCTGTCCGAATCACTGGCGCGCGCGGGCGCGTCGGTCACTGCGATCGACCTCGCTCCGACCATGGTGGAAACCGCGCGGCTGCACGCGCTCGATTCGGGCCTCACCATCGACTACCGCGTGCAGTCGGCCGAAATGCTGCTCAATTCGCACGCTGCAAAATTCGACGTGGTCACCTGCATGGAGATGCTCGAGCATGTCCCCGATCCGGGCGCCACCATCGAGGTACTCGCACGGCTCACGCGTCCGGGCGGCGACGTGTTCATCTCGACCATCAACCGCAATTTCAAGTCGTTCGCGCTCGCCATCGTCGGCGCGGAATATCTCGCCAATCTCGTGCCACGCGGCACCCATGAATATGAGCGCCTGCTCAAGCCCTCCGAAATCGCGCGGTTCGCGCGCGCGGCCTCACTCGAGGTTGCGGATATCGCCGGTCTGCGGTACGACCCGGTGCGCGAGCAGTGCTCTGTCAACCAGGACCCTTCCGTGAACTACCTCATGCATCTGAAGCGCGCGACCGCGGGGCGCGCATGAACGGCGTCATCAAGGGCGTGTTGTTCGATCTCGACGGCACGCTGCTCGACACCGCGCAGGACATGATGGAGGCGCTCAACACCGTGCGCGCGGAGGAAGGCCTTGAGCCCTTGTCGTACGAGACCGTGCGTTGCCAGGTTTCGCATGGCGGTCACGCGCTGGTGCGGCTCGGCTTCGGCACGCTGCCAGCCGAGGCGCACGAAGCCATGCGCATGCGGCTGCTCAATCTTTATCGACGGCAATTGGCCAAACACACGGCGCTGTTCGAAGGCGGCGACGAGATGCTCACCGAGCTCGAGCGACGCGGCCTCTCCTGGGGCATCGTCACCAACAAACCGGGCTGGCTCACGGATCCATTGCTGGTCGAGGTCAAGCTCAACAGCCGCGCGCGCGCCGTGGTCAGCGGCGACACCTTGTCCGAACGCAAGCCCCATCCGATGCCGCTGCTGCACGCCGCGAAAGAGATGGGCATCGCGCCCGGCGAATGCGTGTACGTCGGTGACGCCGAGCGTGACATGCAGGCGGCGCAGGCGGCGGGCATGTATGCGGTGGTCGCGGGATACGGCTATCTCGGCGACGACGACAAGGCCGACGCGTGGTTCTCGCATGGCTGGCTCGACACGCCACTCGAACTGCTCGATTGGCTAGATAGCCGTGGCGCGCCGGCGCGCCCCTTGAACAAAGTTGCGCCGGCGCGCCCCTTGAACAAAGTTGCGCCGGCGCGTCCCTTGAACAATGGCGCGCCAGCGCGCGCATCGGACAAGGACGGTGCGGCGTGAGCAACGCCTGGATCGTCGCCGCGCTGGCGGCCCTCGCCGCCGCGGTGATCGGTTACCTCCTCGGCACACTGCGCGCCGCGCGCCACGCCGCGACGCTGAACGGTGAACTCGAGGCGGCCCGCGCGCGGCTGAGCTCGGAAAGCGATCTGCGCGCCCGCACGGCAGAGTTGCTCGCGCAGAGCGAGGCACAGGTGCGCATCGCCGTAGAGAACGCCTCGCGCATCGCGCTCGATGCGAACAGCGAAACCTTCCTCAAGCTCGCGCGCGAAGTGTTCGGCCGCGACCAGGCCGTGGCCGGCGCGGAACTCGAAAAGCGTGAGAAGGCGATCGCGCAGCTGGTCGAGCCCATCAAGATCGCGCTCGCGAAACAGGACGAGCAGACGCAGGCGCTCGAGCGCGAACGGCGCGAATCCGCCGGCAAACTCTCCGGCCAGATCGAGAGCCTGGTGAACATCCAGGCGGTCCTGCAGCGCGAGACGCGCAATCTATCGACGGCATTGCGCCGTCCCGAAGTGCGCGGCCGCTGGGGCGAGATCACACTGCGCCGCGTGGTCGAGCTCGCCGGGCTCTCGGAACATTGCGATTTCACCGAACAGGTGCACGTCGAAACCGGTGACCGCGGCGTCATACGCCCCGACCTGCTGGTCCGCATGCCCGACTCACGCAACATCGTCATCGACGCCAAAACACCGCTCGACGCGTACATGGATGCAATGGAAGCGCCTGACGATGAGACGCGCCGGACTTCGCTCGCGCGCCACGCCATGCAGGTGGAGCAGCGCGTGCGCGAGCTCGGGCAAAAGAGTTACTGGGAACAGTTCGAGCACAGCCCGGAGTTCGCCGTGTTGTTCCTGCCGGGCGATCAGTTTCTTTCGGCGGCGCTGGCGGAACGTCCCGATCTGCTCGACACCGCGCTCAAGCAGCGCATCGTCGTGACGACGCCGTCCACGCTGATGGCGCTCCTCAAAGTCATCGCTTACGGCTGGCGCCAGACCGCGGTCACCGAGAACGCGAAGGAAATCCGCAAGACGGGTGAAGATGTGTACCGCAGCCTCACCACTTTCGTGAATCACCTGCAGAAAGTGGGCAGCTCGCTTGGCAAGGCGGTCGATGCGTTCAATTCGTCGGTCGGCTCCCTCGAGAGAAACGTACTGCCGAAGGCCCGGCGTTTTCCCGAGCTCGGCGTGACCAGTGACGCACCGTTGTCCCCGGTCGAACCCATCGAGCAGTTGGTGCGGATGCCGGTGAGCCCACCCGCCATCGAATCGGACGAGACCACAAATTGACCAGCGCCGTTTTCGAACCGCGCGCACACACGCCCGGCCGCGCTGAATTCAAAGGCCGCGCGATCATGGTCACCGGCGCGGGCGCAGGACTCGGCCGTGCAGTTTCGCTGGCGCTGGCCGCGGCGGGCGCGGCGGTCATTCTGCTCGGCCGCACCGTGCGCAAACTCGAAGCGGTGCACGCGGAAATCGAAAAGCTCGGTGCACCCGAGGCCAGCATCGTGCCGCTCGACCTGGAGCGCGCGCTCGCCGCGGATTACGAAGCCGTCGCCGCCGCCATCGACAAGCGTTACGGCCGGCTCGATGGCCTGCTGCACAACGCTGCGTTGCTGGGTGCGTTGACGCCGATCGAGCAATACGACGTGCCGATGTTCATGCGCGTGATGCACGTGAATGTCACCGCCGCGTTCGTACTGACGCAGCACCTGCTGCCGTTGCTAAGAGCCGCGCCGGAAGCGTCGGTGTTGTTCACTTCCAGCGGCGTCGGCAAACGCGGGCGCGCCTACTGGGGTGCCTACGCGGTTTCGAAATTCGCGGTCGAAGGCCTGACGCAGGTGCTGTCGCAGGAGACCGAAGGCAACACCAACGTGCGCGTGAACATCATCGATCCGGGCAAGGTGCGCACCACGATGCGGCGCCAGGCCTATCCTTCGGAGGCGCAGGATTCGCTGCCGACGCCGGAATCGCTGACCGCGGCCTATCTCGCTTTGCTGGGACCGGCGAGCCGCGGGATCACCGGGCAGCGCTTCGAAGCTCAAGCCCCGATCGGGACTTGAATCACTGCCTCGCGGGGTCGGCCGCGGAGGGCTTGAGCAGGTTCGCGATCTGCTCTTCGTCGAGCTCGCGATGCCGCCCGCGCGCCAGATCCTTCTCGAGCTTCAAACTACCCACCGAGATGCGCAGCACGCGGCTCACCAATGCGCCCTGGCGCTCGAACAGCTGGCGGATGTCCTTGCCGCTGGCGCCACGCGCCACGATGGCATACCAGCGATTCGAACCCTCGAGATCCGCTTCGCTGTGCTTGAGGCTGTCGATCGCCATGCGCGCCGGCCGATCGAGCTTGCCGCTCTTCACGCCCTCCAGCTGATCCGGACCCAACTGGCCCTTCACGCGCACGCTGAATTCACAGGGCAACGTGTGGATCGCACGCTGCAGCTTCGCCGCCAGCGCGCCATCGGACGTGACCAGTTCGAGTCCACCGTCGATGCCGGGCATTGGACTCACCGCGATGAAGCGCCGCCCGGCGGCCTTCGGCAGCCGGTCGATCAGCGGCGTCCGCGCGCCGTCGGCTTCGCGCAGCGGATCGCCGGGCGAGCGGTTGAACATGAAAAGGTGCGAACCCTCCGTGGCGCGCATCTTGATGGCGCGGCCGTCGAGACGGATGTCATCGGTGCGTGACACCTTCTGACCCAGCTCCGCGAGCTTGCCGTTGACGGAGATCCGCCCGGCGCGAATCCACTCTTCGACCGCGCGGCGCGACCCCAGGCCGCGCTGTGCGAGATATTTCTGCAGCCGCTCGGCGACGCCGGCCTGCGTCGGATGCGGACGAGCCATGGTTGATTACCTTGCCGGGCCCAACTAACTCTCGTCCGACGGCGGCGCCGCCACGAGACCCGCGGCTGAATTGCCCGGCGCGGAAAGTTCGTCATCGTCGCCATCTTCTTCTGACGCGGCTTCGAGTCCGGGTTCGTCGGAATTCTCGTCGATCACCGGCACCACGGCGACTTCGCCGGAATCGACGTTTTCGGCCACGAGCGTATCGCCGCTCTCGGCGGTGCCGTCGGCCGGCACCGGCAGCGGCAGCTGCAGGTTGAGATCGGTGAGTGACTTGAGATCGGCCAGCGGCGGCAGGTCTTCGATCGATTTCAACGAGAAGTAGTCGAGGAATTCCGTGGTGGTACCCAACAACTCCGGATGCCCGGGCACGTCCCGGTGCCCCACGACGCGCACCCAGTTGCGCTCCATCAGGGTCTTGACGATTTCGGGGTTCACGGCGACGCCGCGCACGTTTTCGATCTCGGCGCGCGTGATCGGCTGGCGATAGGCAATGAGCGCGATCGTCTCGAGCAGCGCGCGCGAGTACTTGCGCGGCCGGTCCGGCCACAGCCGCGACACTTCGTGCGCGAACTCGTTGCGCACCTGGAAGCGAAAGCCGGTGGCGGTTTCCTTGATGGTCACGCCGCGGCCGTCATAGTCGGCCGCCAGCGTCTCGAGAATGGAGCGCATCTCCTTGCCGGTAGGACGCGACGACTCGTCGAATATCTGCAGGAGCTCGGCCACGGACACGGGACGCGCCGCGGCCAGCAGCGCCGCTTCGACCACGTTCTTGATGTATGCATCACTCATGCGTTTCTCCCTCCGTTGCCTCGTCTTCGTTGGCGGCCACCGCGTCTTCCATGATCACTTCGTCGGCCGAGACATCCGCCCCTTCCGGAATGGCTAAGTCGTTGTCCACCGCGAGCCTCAAGCCGCGCGTGCCCTGCGCGCTGCGTACGTGCAGCGGCGCGTACGCCTCGGTCTGCACGATGTCGATCAGCCCTTCGCGCACCAGCTCGAGGATGGCGACGAAGGTCACCGTCACACCCATGCGGCCCTCTTCGGGTTTGAACAGGTGCACGAACTCCACGAAGCTCGATTTTTCGAGACTGGCGAGAATATCAGACATGCGCACGCGTACCGACAGTCGCTCGCGCTGCACGTGGTGATGCGCGAACATTTCCGAGCGCTGCACGACGTCGCGGAACGCCAACATCATCTCCTGCATCGCGATCTGCGGCAGCGGCCGCGCGGATTTGCGCTCGCCGAGTTCGGCCGTCGCCACCCAGGTGTCGCGATCCATGCGCGGAATGCGGTCGATGCTTTCCGCGGCGGTCTTGAAGCGCTCGTATTCCTGCAGGCGCCGCACGAGGTCGGCGCGTGGATCGCTCTCTTCCCCTGCATTCGGATCGACCGCGCGCGGCAGCAACATGCGCGACTTGATCTCGGCGAGCGTAGCGGCCATCACCAGGTATTCGCCGGCGAGCTCGAGCTGCATATCGGCCATGAGGCCGATGTACTCCATGTACTGCCTGGTGATGTCGGCGATCGGAATGTCGAGGATGTCGAGGTTCTGCCGCCGGATCATGTACAGCAGCAGATCGAGCGGCCCCTCGAAGGCATCGAGGAATACTTCGAGCGCCTGCGGCGGGATGTAGAGGTCTTTCGGCAACTGCGTGATCGGTTCGCCATTGACCAGCGCGAATGGCATCTCCACCTGCTCGGGCGATCCCGGCGCCTTCTCGGATGCGGCGCCGTCCGCTCGTTCAGAGGAGTTGTCCACGACGAGGTGCAGATCGGGCTTGGCGGCTTTTTTGCTCATGGGGCCCTCAATCTACTCGCAGATGCATCGCGCGACGAACATCGTCGAGCGTGGCGCGTGCCGCCTCGCGCGCCTTTTCGGCGCCTTCGGCGACGATGTTGCGCACCAGTTCGGGGTTCTCTTCGAATTCCTGCGCCCGTTTGCGGATGCCGGAGATTTCCTCGACGACTTTTTCGATCAGCGGTTTCTTGCAATCGAGGCAGCCGATACCGGCGGTGCGGCAGCCGTTGGCGGCCCACTCGCGCGTGGCGTCGCTGGAATAGATCCTGTGCAGGTCGAACACCGGGCAGATGTCGGGATTGCCCGGATCGGTGCGCCGCGCCCGCGCCGGATCGGTGACCATGGTCTTGAGCTTCTGCGCCACGGCATCGGGGTCCTCGCGCAGACCGATGGTGTTGCCGTAGGACTTCGACATCTTGCGGCCGTCGAGGCCCGGCACTTTCGGCGTCGCCGTGAGCAGCACGTGCGGCTCGGGCAGGATGCTGACGTTGCCGCCTTCCAGGTAGCCTAACAATCTCTCGCGGTCCGCCACCGTCAGCCGCGTGTTGCTGGTGACGACTTCACGCGCCTTGTCGAGCGCCAGCTGATCCCCGCTTTCCTGGAATTTCTTGCGCAACTGCTTGTACATCGTGCTGTTGCGGCCGCCGAGCAGCTTGATGGCCCTCTCGGCCTTGGTTTCAAAATCAGGCTCGCGCCCGAACAGGTGGTTGAAGCGCCGCGCGACTTCGCGCGTGATCTCGACGTGCGCGACCTGGTCTTCACCGACGGGCACGAACGCGGGGCGGTACAGCAGGATGTCGGCGGTCTGCAGGAGCGGATAGCCGAGGAAACCGTAGGTGGCGAGGTCCTTTTCCTTGAGCTCGGCCTGCTGGTCCTTGTAGCTCGGCACGCGCTCGAGCCACCCGAGCGGCGTGACCATCGACAGCAACAGGTGCAGTTCGGCGTGCTCGGGAACGTGGGACTGCACGAACAGTGTCGACACGCCGGGGTTGAGACCCGCGGCGAGCCAGTCGATCAGCATCTCGTGGATGAATTTCGGCAGCTGCTTGGTGTCTTCGTAGCCGGTGGTCAGCGCGTGCCAGTCGGCGACGAAGAAATAGCACTCGTACTGGTATTGCAGATCGATCCAGTTCTTGAGCGCGCCGTGATAGTTGCCGAGATGCAACTGACCCGTCGGCCGCATTCCGGATAGAACTCGTTTGGCTTGCGGATGGCTGCTCACGGGAAGCGCGGAGTATACGGGGTCTGGCTCCGATTTCGGCTCTGCGAAATCGGTGCCTGACCCCATTTCCTTACATACCCAACCTTTCCAGAGTCCCGCGACCAACCCGTGTCACGGTTGGTGGCTTCACGGCCAGATCGACGACGGTGGTCGGCTCAATGCCGCAATGACCGCCATCGAGGACACAATCCACTTGATGCTCGAGCCGCTTTCTGATCTCGCGACCGTCGGTGAGCGGCAGCGCATCGCCCGGCAGCAACAGCGTCGAACTCATGATCGGCTCGCCGAGTTCGGCCAGCAGCAGTCGCGGCACTTCGTGGTCGGGCACGCGGATCCCGATGGTGCGTCGCTTGTCGTGCTGCAGGCGGCGCGGCGTCTCCTTGGTGGCCGGCAACAGGAACGTGTACGGGCCGGGCGTCGCGGCCTTGAGCATGCGGAACTGCCAGGTCTCGACCTTCGCGTAACGCGCGATCTCCGCCAGATCGCGGCACACCAGCGTGAAGTGATGATGCCGATCTGCCGCGCGGATCCGGCGGATGCGATCGAGCGCGTCCTTGTCACCGATGTGGCAGCCGAGCGCGTAGCAGGAATCCGTCGGATAGACGATCAGGCCGCCGCCGCGCAGGATTTCCGCGGCGCGCCGGATCAGGCGTAGCTGGGGATTCTCGGGATGTAGCTCGAAGTACTGGCTCACGGGTTCAGGATGGCGCGCACGAGACACGGCGGCGCGAGGGGCCGCTATCATACGCGCCCGTTCCACGCCGCCCGTCCGCATGCAGGCACTCATCGAATTCGCTCCCTGGGTCGTCTTCGGCCTCGTCTACAAATTCGCTGGCGGGCTCTACCCCGCGACGGCCGCGCTGATGGTCGCCATGGCCCTGCTGCTGGCCTACGACTGGTTTACGAGTCGCAAAATCCCGCAGATGCACCTCATCCTGGCGGTGATGGTCTGGGTCTTCGGTGCGGCCACGTTGATCCTGCACGACGTGCGCTTCCTGCAATGGAAGGCCTCGGTGTTCTACTGGATCACGGGTTTCGTCTTCGGTGGCTCGGCCTTCGTCGGCCGGCAGACGATCCTCGAACGCCTGCTGGTCAAGAGCCTGCCCGAAGGCACCTCGTTGCCCGCCACGGCGTGGCGCAATTGCTCGGTGATCATGGGCGTGTTCTATCTGCTGCTCGGCAGCGCGAACACATGGGTAGCCCTCAACCGCAGCACGAGCGACTGGGTCACTTTCAAGGTGTGGATCGCCGCCCCCCTCGCCATCGTGTTCACGCTCGGCGTCATCGTCTGGCTGTTTCGCGGTCTGATATTCGCCAAGGAACCCGCGCCTTGAACTCAGGTACTCGCATCGAGCGGCTGCGCGCCGCGCTCGAGGGCGCGCTGCATCCGACTTCGCTCGAGATTCGCGACGACAGTGCCAAGCATGCCGGGCATGCCGGTGCGCGCGAAGGTGGCCACTTCCACGTCACGATTGCCTCGGCCGCCTTCCGCGGGGTCACTGCGGTGCAAAGGCATCGGATGGTCTATGCTGCGGCCGCTGAACTGATGGGCCGCGACATTCACGCGTTGTCGATCGACGCGCGCTCGCCATAAGTCCCAAATTTAAGAAAACTCTTCAACCTTTTGAGAGACCAAATGAAAGTTACTCGCCTTCTGGCGCTGGGTGTCGTGCTCGCGCTCGCCGCCTGCTCTAAAACCGCCACCGACAAGCCCGCCGCCGCGGCAGCAGCCGCACCGGCCAAGCCCCCGCTCGTCACCGTCAATGGCAAGCCGATCAGCGACCAGCTGTTCGAGGACTACGTCCAGGCAGTGGCCCGCAAGCCCTCGAGCGAGTTGCCGCAGGCAGATCGCGACCAGATCAAAGAGAACCTGGTTCGCATCACGCTGATCGCCGAGCAGGCCGAGAAGGATGGCCTCACGAAGGATCCGGAGGTCGCCACACGCCTGGAGTTGTCGCGCCTCAACCTGCTGCAGCAGGCCTCCGCGCAGAAGTACCTCAAGGAGCGCACTCCGACGGAAGAAGAATTGCGCGCCGAGTTCGATGCGCAGGTCGCAGCCACGCCGCTGATCGAATACCACGCGCGGCACATTCTCGTGAGCAGCGAGGACGTCGCGAAGAAGGTCATCGATCAGCTCAAGGGCGGCGCCGACTTCGCCAACCTCGCCAAGCGCCTTTCCGCCGACAAGGGCTCGGCCGTCAAGGGCGGCGACCTCGACTGGTTCGCGCCCAACGCGATGGTCAAGCCGTTCGGCGACGCACTCGCCCTGCTCAAGAACGGCGAGGTCACGAAGACGCCGGTGCAAACCGAATACGGCTTTCATGTCATCCAGCTTCTGGGGACGCGCGATCGCACGCCGCCGGCGTTCGAGGACGTGAAGGAGCGACTGAGCCAGATCGTGCTGAGCAAGAAGTTCAAGACGTACTCGGACGAAATGCTCAAGAACGCCAAGATCGATCCGCCGCTCGCCGGCGTGCCCGCCGCGGCTGCGGCCCCTGCGCCGGCAGCGGCTCCAGCGGCTACGCCCGAGAAGAAATAAGCGTCAGCGTCAGCCGCCGGACCTCAAAGGGGGTCCGGCGGCTGTTTTGTTTTCAGGATCTGTGCGAGCGCGCTTTCGTCGAGCACGCGCACCCCGAGGAGCTGCGCCTTGGCGAGCTTCGATCCGGCATCGGCGCCGACGACGAGGAAACTGGTCTTCTTCGAGACGCTGCCCGAGACCTTCGCGCCGAGCTCGCGCAGCGCCTCTTCGGCCGCCTCGCGCTGCATGCCGGCGAGCGTGCCCGTGATGACGACCGTGAGCCCGGCGAGCGGCAGGCTCGCGCGCTCTGCGACCTCGAGCGGCTCGTAGGTGACACCGCTCTTCTTCAGCCGCTCGATCACGGATTTCGCCAACCCGCTCTGGAAGAATTCGAACACGGAACGCGAGACGATGGGTCCCACATCGGGTGTTTCCTCGATCTGCTCAGGCGTAGCTTCGCAAAGTTTCTCGACCGTACCGAACTGCTGCGCGAGCGCGAGTGCCGTCGACTCACCGACCTGCGGAATCCCGAGCGCGTACAGCAACCGCGGCAGGGTTGTCTGCCTGGACCTGGTGATCGCGTCGACCACGTTCTGCGCGGACTTCTCGCCCATGCGTTCACGCTCCGCGAGCGACTTCGGTTCGAGATCGAACAGATCCGCGGGCGTGCTCACCGCACCGTCGTTCACGAGCTGCTCGATGAGCTTCTCGCCGAGACCCTCGATGTCGAGCGCCCGTCGCGCGGCGAAATGCATGATCCACTCGGCGCGCTGGGCAGGGCACTTCAGCACGCCGCCGCTGCATTTGTAGACGGCCTGGTCCTCGAGCCGCACGACCGGCGAGCCGCACACGGGGCATACCGCCGGCATGACGATCGGGCGCGCATCGGCTGGCCGCTTGTCGGGTAGATAGCGCACCACTTCCGGGATCACGTCGCCCGCCCGGCGTACGATGACCGTGTCGCCGATCATGAAGCCCTTGCGCGCGACTTCGTCCATGTTGTGCAGCGTCGCGTTGCTGACCGTGACACCGCCGACGAACACCGGCTTCAGTTTCGCCGCCGGCGTGAGCGCGCCGGTGCGACCGACGTTGAAGATCACGTCTTCCAGCAGCGTCATTTCCTCGTCTGCGGGGAACTTGTGCGCCAGCGCCCAGCGGGGCGCGCGCGACACGAAGCCGAGCTTTTCCTGGTCGGCGCGGCTATCTACCTTGTAGACGACGCCGTCGATCTGGTACCGCAGCTGCGCGCGCCGTGCGCCGATGTCGCGGTAATAGGCGAGGCAGCCTTCGACGCCCGAGACCTGCTTCGCATCCGGGCAGGTGCGTAGTCCCCACGCGTTGAGCCAGGGCGCGAGGTCACTGTGCCTCTCGGGAACCGCGCCACCGTCCACGACTCCCAGTTCATAGAAGTACAGATCGAGCGGCCGCTGCGCCGTGATGCGCGGATCGAGCTGGCGCAGACTGCCGGACGCCGCATTGCGGGGGTTGACGTAGATCTTGTCCCCTCGCGCGGTCGCGTCGCGGTTCATCTTCTCGAAGCCCGCGAAGGGCAGGAATACCTCGCCGCGCACCTCGAGCACCGCGGGCGGTTTGCCGCGCAACTTGCGCGGCACGGAGCGGATCGTGGCAACGTTGGCCGTGACGTCTTCACCGGTCAAGCCATCGCCGCGCGTCGCTGCGCGCTGGTAGACCCCGTCGCGAAACAACACGGAGATGGCAAGGCCATCGAGCTTGGGCGTGGCCGAATAGTCGATGGGCCCCTCTCGGCCCAGGCGCTCGCGCACCTTGCGGTCGAAGTCGATGAGGTCTTCCTCGCTGAAGCCGTTCTCGAGCGACAACATTGGAATGGCATGCTTCGCCTCGGCGAATTCCGCGGCCGCGGTGCCCGCTACGCGCTGCGTGGGCGAGTCCGCCGTCACCAGCCCGGGATGCGCGGCCTCGAGCTCGCGCAGCTCCTTCATCAGCCGGTCGTATTCCGCATCCGGGACCGACGGCTCATTGAGCACGTAGTAGCGATGGTCGTGAAGGTTGATCTCATCGCGCAACCGCGCGATGCGCTGCGCATCGCCCGCCATGATCAGCTTTCGCCGGCGACGCGTGCGGTCGGCGACGCTTCGAGCGATTGCCGCAGCCGCGCGATGCGCTGTGCGGTGAGCTCATCGCCGTGCTGATCGGTGAGCGTGCCGTCGAGCCGATCGGCGAGCTGCCGTGCGGCGTGCACGAGTTCGTCGAAGGTCTCGCGCTCGGGCAGCGGACCCGGCAGCACCGCAAACATGTTGAGGCCGGAGAAGCGCTGCGAATCCATGATCGACGGATCGAAGGTGCCCGGCTGTGCCAGCGCGGCGGCGCTCAGGAGCACGCGGCCCTTGTCGTCCGGCAGGTGATAGATGTCGAGCGGGCCGTGCCAGAAACCCGCACTGGCAAATGCCTGGCGCAAGGTCCGTCCGGCAAAGCGCGGCTCGATGCGCGGAATCACGCGCAGCGCGACGATGCGGCGCTCCGCCTCTCCGGGCCACGCCAGCACGAGCTGTGGGCCGGTGACCGGTTGCTCATCTATGACGCGCACTTCAGAGATATCGGCGCCGACACCGATGCGATTGTCGATGCCTTGGTCTGTCTGCCGGCCGATGTAGGGCTCTTCACGCGTCGGCTTGTCGGCAGAGCCGCTCGCGGACTGCTGCGACACATCCACGGCGACTTCATCCGAAATCGAAATGCCGAGTGCACGGCGCGTACCGGAGGCGGAGGTGCTGGCGAGTTCGATGACGGGCAGCGAATCCGAGACCGCGACACGCGCGTCGCGCACCACGTTGAGCTCGGGCAGCGGCGCCGCCCGCGTGGGCGCGCTGTCGTCGGGCTGATCGTCGCGCTGCGGCATCGCCTTCAGCGGCCGCGACCCGCGTTGCCGCCACCATTCAAAACCCGCCAGGCCGGCGAGAAACAGGACGCCGGCGACGAGAAGGATGATGCGCAGCTCGGGCATGCGTCGTCTTCAGCCGGTCGCCATGCGCACCGCCTCGTCGACGTCGACGGACACCAGGCGCGAGCAGCCCGGCTCGGTCATGGTGACGCCTATCAACTGCGAGGCCAGCTCCATGGTCGCCTTGTTGTGCGTGATGAAGATGAATTGCACGCGCTCGGACATCTGCTTCACGATGTCACAGAAGCGGCCGACATTGTGTTCGTCGAGCGGCGCATCGACTTCGTCGAGTATGCAGAACGGCGCGGGATTCAGATCGAAGATCGAGAACACCAGCGCCACCGCGGTCAGGGCCTTCTCGCCACCCGAGAGCTGGTGGATGCTGCTGTTGCGTTTGCCAGGGGGGCGCGCCATGACGGCGACCCCGGCTTCGAGAATGTCTTCGCCTACGATCTCGAGATAGGCGTGACCGCCGCCGAACAACTTGGGGAATTTGTCCTTGAGACCGGCGTTGATCCGGTTGAACGTGTCTTCGAAGCGCGTGCGCGTTTCCTTGTCGATCTTGCGCATCGCCTCTTCGAGCGTCGTCAGCGCCGAGGTGACGTCGGCGAACTGGCGATCGAGATATTCCTTGCGCTCGCTCGATTCCTTGAGTTCGTCGATGGCAGCGAGGTTGACCTGCCCCAACTTCTCGAGGTCCGCGCGCGCGAGCCCGAGGTTCTCTTCCCAGGCAGCGACGGCGACGTCGGGCGCGAGCCCGGCGAGAATCTCCGCGAGGTCGAAGCGCGTGGCGGCGAACTGCTCGACCAGGCCTTCACGCCGGACGCGCGATTCCTGCGCCATCAGGCGCGCCTGTTCCATCGCGTCGCGCGCGGTATTCACGCGCGTCTCCGCGTCCAGGCGCTTCTCGTCGAGCGCGCGCAGTGCGCCGTCGGCTGCTTCGAGCGCGCGGCGTTCGGTCGAAAGCTCGGCTTCGATTTCGAGGCGGCGCGCCAGAAAACCCTTGAGCTTGCCTTCGAGCTCGACGATCGGCAGATCTCCGTCGGCAAGGGTGGCTGCAAGGTCGGTGCCGCGCGTCTGTGTCTGCGCGCGCTGGTCGGCCATGCGCTTGAGGCCGACACTCATCGAGTTCTCGCTCGAGCGGCGCGATTCGATGCGCACCAGCAGATCGCGGCTGGCGAGCTGCGCGGCTTGCGAACGGCCGCGTGCCGCCTGCACTTCTTCGCGACGCTCGTCGCGCTCGCCTTCGAGCGCGACGCGGCGTGAATCGAGCGCGTCGAGCGCCACCAGTCCGCGGTCCAGTTCGGCGCGCGCGCGCTGCAACGCGTCCTCGCCCAGATCGACTTCGCTCCTGACTTCGGCCGCCTCCTCTTCGAGGCGCTCGCGGCGTACGGTGGATTCCTGCGAACGCGCGCGCTCGCCTTCGAGCTGGCCGAGCAGATCCGCGTGTTCGCGGTGCGCGCCCTGGATGCGGCTCTGCACGGCATCGCGTTCACGCTCGGCCGTCGACAGCTGCTCGCGGCAGCTGGCAAGCTGCGTTTCCATCTCGCGGGTATTCTCTTCGCTGCGCGACAGGTCGACGCGCAGCTGCTTCATGCGCTGCTCGCGTTCGAGTACGCCCGAATGCGGATCGCCGCCGCGATTGACGCGCAGCCAGTCGCGGCCTATCCACTCGCCCGAACGCGTGATCACCGATTCGTCATCGGTCAGCTGGCGGCGCGTCAGCAGCGCCTCGGCAAGCGTCTCCGCCAGGCGCACGCGCGACAGCAGCCGCACGATCGCCGAGGGGCCGCTGACCACGCCCGACAACATGCCGGCCGCGCCATCGGCGTCGACGTGTCCGCCCGCCTGCAGCAGCGAAATGCGCCCCACCGGGAGCCCCGGCAGCACGTCGGCCAGGTCGTCCAGTTCGTCGACACACAGCGCTTCGAGGTAATCGCCGAGCGCGGTTTCGACCGCGCGCTCCCAGCCGCCCCGAACGGACAACTGCGCGGCGAGCCGCGGCTTAAGGTCGAGTCCCGTGCTGGTCAGCCATTCGGTGGTGCGCGAGTCGCCGCGACCCAGCGCGGCTTTCTGCAGGGCTTCGAGGGAAACCACTTCCGCGCGCCGGCGCTCGCGGTCGTTGCGCGCGTTTTCGAGCCTGCCTTCGGCATCGAACTGCGCCGCGCGCAGCTGGTGCGATCGATCGAGCGCGGCCGTCAACGCCCGCGACAATTCATCGGCGCTGCTGCGCGCCAGCGATTCTTTCTCGGCGAGCTGCCCCAGCAACGCCGAGGATTCCTGCGCCATCAACGCTTCGCGTTCGACGGCCAGGCGATCGGCCTGGCTCGACAGGCGCCGCAGCTGGTTTTCCAGCTGCTCGATGCGGGCGCGTTCGACCTGCGTGGTCTGGTGCGCGGCACCCTGCTCGCGATTGAAACCTTCCCAGCGCTGCTGCCAGTCGGCCAACTGGTGCTCCGCCGTGGCCAGCGCATCGTTCAGCGTGTGCTCGGCAGCTTGCGCCTGGGCCAGATCCGGCGCGAGCTTCGCGATCTCGGAACGCAACTGCGCGATTTCACGCTCGTCGCGGTCGATGTGCGAATCGAGCTCGGCCAGCGTCGCCCGCGCCTGCGTCAGTTCGTTGCGCTGCTGGTCGCGCAGTTCACGGATGTGTGTAATTGATTGCTCGGTGCGGCTGATCTCCGCCCCGATTTCGTAGTACCGGCCCTGCACGCCCGTGACGCGTTCGGATTGCTCGGTCTGGTAGACGCGCTGCGTCTCGATTGCCGCCTCGGCGGCGCGCTGATCGGCCAGCGCCTGCTGCATGGTGAGCTCGCAGTCGCGCACTGCACTGTCCTGCACTTCTGCGCCCGAATCGATTTCGCGCAGTCTCAGGGCCAGTAGTTCGGCGGTCAGTCGGCGCTCGTTCTCCTTGAGAGCCTGGTAGCGGCGCGCGGTTGCGGCCTGGCGCTGCAGGTGGCGGATCTGCTTGTCCACTTCGTCGCGCACGTCCTGCAGGCGCTCGAGGTTCTCGCGCGTGGCGGAGATGCGCGCCTCGGTTTCCTTGCGACGTTCCTTGTAACGCGAAATGCCGGCGGCCTCTTCGACGAACGCGCGCATGTCGTCGGCCTTGGCCTCGATGACGCGCGAGATCATGCCCTGCTCGATGATGGCGTAGCTGCGGCTGCCGAGACCCGTGCCCAGGAACAGCTGCGTGATGTCCTTGCGGCGGCAGCGCGCGCCATTCAAAAAGTAGTTGGACGTCCCGTCGCGCATGACCTGGCGGCGCAGGGAGACTTCCGCGTATTCGGCATAGGGCCCGGAGATCTTGCCGTCGCTGTTGTCGAACACCAGTTCGACCGAGGCGGTGCCCACCGGCTTGCGCGACGCGGAACCGTTGAAGATCACGTCGATCATCGAATCGCCGCGCAGATGTTTCGCGGAAAGTTCGCCCATGACCCAGCGGACCGCGTCGATGATGTTCGACTTGCCGCAGCCATTCGGCCCGACTACTCCGGTCAGGTTGCTCGGGAAACCGACCGAGGTCGGGTCCGCAAATGACTTGAAGCCGGCAACTTTGATCTTGGTCAGGCGCATCTATATTTCCGGGTCGGCGAAGCGGATGAATTGGCGCCGTAGTGTAAAGTAATCGCAACTATTTTCAGGTCGCTTCTTGCGAAAGACGGCCGCCGACAAATCCCTGCACATCGACACATCAACATGTCCACGCAACCCGCCACGCGCCTTGAGACTTTTGCGAATCCCGCGCGCGACACCGACTACACGATCCGCATGACGCTGCCGGAGTTCACCTGTCTGTGCCCGAAAACCGGCCAGCCTGACTTCGCCACCTTCGAACTCGAGTACGTGCCCGACGAACTGTGCGTCGAGCTCAAGTCGCTGAAGCTCTACATGTGGTCGTTTCGCGACCGCGGCGCGTTTCACGAGGCGGTGACCAACCAGGTTGCCGACGACCTGGCCGGCGTCTGCGCGCCACGGTTCCTGCGGCTGTCGGGAAAATTCAACGTCCGGGGTGGCATCTACACGACGGTTGTCGTCGAGCGCCGACGTCCGGGCTGGAAAGCGGTCCCGGCGGTCGAATTGCCCTGAATCGGCGCAAAAAATGCCTGAAATGACGCGGCTTTCACGCCGCTGTACA
>Ga0193752_1000662_pt1 | contig 31695 bp, 16 predicted proteins | sample H1c1metaG_FD_144924 | JGI IMG/M metagenome (GOLD analysis project Ga0193752, IMG submission 144924) | Soil microbial communities from a riparian zone of the East river system, Colorado, United States - H1c1 | ecosystem: Environmental > Terrestrial > Soil > Riparian zone | place: USA: East River... | reverse complement strand
TCTGAAATTCTGAACACGAACTGATTTCAGTGTCGCTAGCAAACTTTATTAATCATCAGTTAATTCTATAATTGTGAGCAAGAATAATTATCCAAGGCTTCACAACGCATCCTGGCCAGGCATTGTTGGGAAAGGACCTGACTCTGAGCCGCCCATTCCCTTCGACACCATGCTTAAACTTACCGCAGCAGCTGAGGTGGATGGCGTTAAATTCGACGGAATTGATATCGGTCTTTTCGATCCCGATGTGGTAGTTGATTCCTCCGACGATGGCATTAAGAAGATAGCCGACAAGGTCGCTGGTCATAACCTGGTTATTGGTAGTCTCGTGGCGGCAATTTGGCCTCCAACAGGAGGCTCGGCCATGGGCACCAAGGAAGAAAGGACCCGTTTTGTGGAAGAGGTGCGTAAAGCCTGTCATTTCGGAAAAAAATTGCGGGAACTGGGCATCCGCCCGGGTGGGGTGATCCGTATCGACTCTGCCACCAATCCCCAGGCATGGGAAACCGATAGCGTAAATAACACCAAGCTAATCGCCCAGACTTTCCGCGAAGCCTGCGATGTTGCCACGGATTATGGCGAAAAGCTGGCTGCCGAGGGAGAGATCTGCTGGGGAGGAATGCACAGTTGGAAAACAATGGTTGATACGCTTGAAGCCGTTGACCGTCCTAACATGGGCTTCCAGGCCGATATGTCGCACACGTTATTGTACTTGATGGGATATAACAGTCCCGAACATAGGATCCTTCCTGCCGACTTCGAATGGGGCGACAGGGAAACATTGCAGGAAGCACTTAAAATACTTACAAAGGCCCTGCGTCCATGGACAATTGATTTTCATGTAGCCCAGAATGATGGTACCGTCCACGGTTCGGGTTCGCACGATAAAACCGGGCGCCATTGTCTCGCCACGGATCCTAACGGCAAACTGGATATTCCGCACGACGCAGGATATTGGTTGAGGGATGAAAGCGGCCAGCTGACAAAGGCCTTCCGTCACGTCTGCTGGGACGGCTGCATGTTCGCCAATGAAATTATGATGCAACCCAAAACCTGGAATGATATTCTTGCGGTGATGATCAAGGTGAGGGATCAACACGGATGGTATGAACCCCGTTAAGGCAGGATTCTAAATTTATGTACAAGACATAACTGATAACAATGACCAGCAAAAAAGATATAAGAATAGCATTGATCGGGTCGGGTCTGATGGGCCGCACCCACTCAAACGGGTATAAACGGATTTCGGATTTTTTCCCGGAACTCCGGTACCGCCCGGTACTTAAAGCGGTCTGCTCCAGGAGGGAGGACAAGGTCCGCGCTTTTGCCGAGCAATGGGGCTACGAGTCAACAGAAACAGACTGGAAGGCTATAATTGCCCGTGATGATATTGACGCGATAGACATTTGTACGCCAAACGAAACACATGCGGAAATTGCCATCGCGGCAGCGAAGGCAGGGAAGATGATCCTTTGTGAAAAACCACTTGCCCGCAACCTGAAGGAGGCACAGGAAATGGTGAATGTTATTGAGGCGTCGGGCGTAAACAATACGGTATGGTATAATTATCGCCGGGTGCCTGCAGTGACACTGGCCAAGCAGGTGGTGGATTCCGGCAAACTCGGACGTATTTTTCATTACCGCGCTAACTTCTTGCAGGACTGGACCATAAATGCGGATCTTCCACAGGGAGGAGAGGCCTTGTGGCGCCTGGATGCCGATGCAGCCGGTTCGGGTGTAACGGGTGATCTCCTGGCCCATTGTATCGACACCGCCATGTGGCTGAATGGGATCATTACCGATGTTTCAGCGGTTACTGAAACCTTTGTAAAGGAAAGGATGCACCAGCTCACGGGCAAGGTGCAGAAAGTAGGAATAGACGATGCCTGCATCTTTCACTGTCATTTCGCAAATGGTTCACTCGGATTGTTTGAAGCCACCCGTTATGCGCGGGGGCATAAAGCGCTTTACACTTTTGAAATAAACGGCGAGCACGCGTCCATCCGCTGGGACCTGCATGATATGAACAGGCTCGAATATTTTGATCATTCCGACGATTCCGTTGTGCGCGGCTGGCGCTCTATACATGTTTCCGACAGTGATCAGCCATACATGAAGCGGTGGTGGATACCCGGAACCAGTATTGGTTATGAACACACATTTGTTCATCACGTCGCTGATTTTCTGAAAAGCCTTGAAACTGGCAACCCTTGCTCCCCCACGTTCCGCGACGCGCTGGAAACGCAAAAGGTTTGTGAGGCAGTGCTCAGCTCGGCTAAATCGCGGAGCTGGAAGGACACAGGCGTAGAAAAAGATTTGAATGTTCCGATTAAACCATAAAAAATTTAAAATAGTTGACCTATGTATTATCAATCAGGATCTCTTCCACGCTCCTTTTCGCTTTCTGTTCTGCTGGTCGCCTTCGCGTTGACCTGTTGTACCACGCCGGGTTTATCCCAAACTGACAAAGAGGGCTATCAGCAATTGTTCGATGGAAAAACACTTAAAGGCTGGGAAGGAGACACAACCTACTGGCGCATGGAAAATGGCATCCTGGTAGGAGAGATAACGCCTGCTACCTTGTTAAAAACAAATAGTTTTCTTATCTGGAGGGCGGGCGTAACTGAAAATTTTGAATTGAAAACCTATTTCCGCATCACCTCAGGAGGCAACAGTGGGATCAATTACCGGAGTGAAGAATTTCCCGGCGTTCCTTTCGCCCTGAAAGGATACCAGGCTGACATTGACGGGAAGAATACCTACACCGGCCTGAATTATGAAGAGCGTGGACGCACATTCCTTGCCCGTCGCGGCGAGAAGGCGAGGATAGAAACAGGTAAAAAACCTGAGGTGGTGGCCAAACTGGGAAGTGACGAGTCGCTATTGGCCAAAATAAAAACAAACGACTGGAACGAGTATCACCTGATTGCAAAAGGCAACCATTTGCAGCATTACATCAATGGGGTGCTGATGAGCGAGGTAACAGACGACGACACGGAAAATCGTAAATCATCCGGCCTGCTTGGGGTTCAGGTGCACGTGGGTCCGCCGATGAAAGTAGAATACCGGAACATGCGGCTTAAAAGGCTTTGATTCAGACGAATAAATTTTCAACCTGGGACAAAAATTTGTAAAATAGATCAAAATGTTGCGGGTTTGCGGGCAACTTCTTCACATTTTTGCATAACGGATTGACCTAAAAATAATTAGGTTATATTGTAATAATCCGCAGATGAAAAAAACGGCAACGATATGAGGAGAACGCGAAAAGCGGGAGGTTTATTTTTATGCATAATTATTCAAATCCTTGGGTCTGCCGTATATGCACAATCAGTTTCTGCGCCTCCAGCTGAAGGCCAGACCTTCTGGCTTTGGAATTTCCTTGGACGCCTCCATCCCTTACTCGTTCATTTTCCCGTCGGGTTCCTTTTATTGGCCGCAATAGCGGAACTGTTTACGTTGAAACAGTTCAACTCGAGGTTAAGGTCGGGAATAAACCTGCTTGTTTATGCCGGCGCCTGCTCTGCCGTACTCGCCGCCATCTTCGGCCTGCTTCTCGCCACTAATGGCGATTATGGCGCTGATGCCTTGTCGCTGCATCAATGGTCCGGCATCACTACAGCAGTACTCGGCACGATTAGCTCAACCTTGCTTGTGCTGATCCTTAGGAAGAACAAAATCCAATTGGTGAGGGTTTACCGTGGCCTGTTGTTTTTCACAGCGATAAGCCTTTCGGTGGCAGGCCATTTTGGAGCTTCGCTTACCCATGGCAGTGATTACCTTACGAGCGCGCTGCCATTCAGCAAGGATTATCAGGAAACTACTCCATTCAATGTTGATTTTGCATCTCTGAAGAACGATACGGCAAAGCTGAGTCCAAAACAGGAACTTGATATCAATGTACAGGTAAGGGGGATCCTTGCGCATAATTGTTACAAATGCCACGGGGCGGAAAAAGTAAAAGGTGAATTGCGGCTGGATAGTAGATCCATGGCTTTTAAAGGTGGGGAAAACGGAGCCGTAATTGTTCCGGGAAAGCCGGAAGAGAGCGAAATCATCCGTCGGATCACACTTCCCCGCAATCATAAGGAAGCCATGCCGTCAAAAGGAAAAAAATTAAAGGACCAGGAAATTGAGCTTCTTACTTACTGGATCAGGAAAGGCGCTCCCTGGCCCGCGGGCGGAGATAAACAGCCCTCATTCAGGCTTGCAAAACTGGAGCCGCGCAATCCGCCGCTGCCCATGGGAGCCAACAAAGCCGGCAATCTTATAGACCTGTGGGTGGGTGAGTACTTCAAAAAAAATAAACAGTCCTGGCCTGCACTGGTCGACGACAGGACATACTTAAGAAGGATTTATCTTGATATCATCGGGCTAATACCTACACCGAAGGAGTTGGATAGTTTTTCAACTGATCCCCGCCCGGACAAAAGAGCCGTATGGGTACGAAAATTATTGAACCGCGATGATGACTATGCACTTAATTGGCTCACTTTCTGGAATGATGCGCTTAGAAACGACTATACGGGAACTGGATATATTACAGGCGGTAGGTTTAATATTACCGACTGGCTTTACAAATCGTTAAGGGATAACAAATCCTATGACCACTTTGTCCAGGAACTGATCAGTCCGGACTCTACATCAAAGGGGTTCATTGAAGGGATCAAGTGGCGCGGCGTGGTCAATGCAAGCCAGCGACCCGAAATGCAGGCTGCCCAGAACGTGGCCCAGGTATTTATCGGGTTAAACCTGAAATGCGCAAGTTGCCACAATAGTTTTGTCAGCGATTGGAAGCTGGACGATGCCTACGCTTTCGCGAATATTTTCGGTGACAGTTCCCTTGAGATTAACCGATGCGACAAGCCTACGGGCAAATACACCAACGCAAGGCAATTGTGGAAGGAACTGGGGGAAATAGACAGTAAGGCCAGCGCCACAAAAAAACAAAAACAACTTTCCGAGACCTTCACGAAGCCGGAAAACGGCCGTCTTTATCGTACGATAGTAAACCGGATTTGGGCGCAGATGATGGGTCGCGGTATTGTGGAACCCGTAGATGTGATGGACAACGTTCCCTGGAGCCAGGACCTGCTGGACTGGATGGCGACAAATTTTGTGGAAAAGAAATCCGACATCCGGGAACTAATCTATTTGATTGCCACTTCCAACACTTACCAGCTTCCTTCTGTTGGATTTAAGGAACCATCATATGTTACAGCTGAAAACTATAAATTCCAGGGAAGACTTAAAAGAAGGATGTCTGCCGAGCAGTTTGCCGACGCGCTTTCCAATATCATAGCCCCTGTATTCCCCGATTCGCTGGTCAGATACAGGCCGGTGAAATCGAGCAGCTCAGCTAAATCAAGTAACTTGCCGGTAAGGTCATCAATTGTTGAAAACAACCAATTCCTGACCGCCCTTGGTCGTCCAAACCGGGAAACAGTGTCAACCAGCAGGGAAACCCAGGCAAACCTTTTGCAGGCCTTGGAATTTACAAACGGAGAAAGATTTAACAGTGTGTTGCGCAAAGGGGCGGAGAACTGGAAACAAAAATATCGGGATCCCGAAACGATAGTAAGGGAAATTTACAAGCAGGCGCTGGGAAGAGAACCCAGAAAAGGAGAGTTTTCCATAGCCAGGAATGAATTAGGCGACCGTCCTGATACTAATGCTGTCCAGGACCTGTTCTGGGCGTTGATGCTGCTACCCGAATTTCAAATCATTAATTAAAATATTCCAGGTATGAAAACAGATTGGAATAGAAGAGAATTTTTGAAAAAGAGCAGTGCGGCTACCCTGGCGGCTATGGCGGCGGGGGCGCCCATGACCTCATTTCTTTCGTCGTGCAATAAGAAAAAAATCAATTCTAAAGCGGACACCGTAATCCTTTTATGGATGGCTGGCGGCATGCCGCATACCGATACTTTTGACCCCAAGAAGTTTACACCATTTAAGAAAGGGATGGACGCAAATAGTGTGCTGAGCACTTTTCCTTCAGTGCCCACAGCCATTGACGGGGTTTCTTTTTCGGAAGGCCTCGAAAACATCGGCAAGGTGATGGATAGGGGAACGATTATCCGTTCGTACGTGTCGGCCGATATGGGCCATATATTACATTCCCGTCATCAATACCATTGGCATACCTGTTACAAGCCGCCTCAATCAGTTTCAGCTCCGCATATGGGTGCATGGATCGCAAAAGAGCTTGGGCCGCTAAATCCCGTCATTCCGGCATTTATAGATATTGGTCAACGATTCACCTTGGGGGAAGGCGAGGAGTTGAAAGCATTTCACAGCGCCGGTTTCCTGGGCAATGAATTTGGCCCTTTCCTGATTCCCGATCCGACTTCCGGCCTTGAAAGTGTACGGCCTCCGGTAGGCATGTCGGCCGCCCGATTCGAAAAACGTCACCAGTTGTACAATGACTTCATCAGCCAGACTGCGATGGGAGAGCATGGAAGCGATTACCAGAAGGAATCATTGAAAAGGTCAATGGAGCAAGCGTATATGCTGTTGAAATCGCCGGAATCGCAGGCATTTGACCTGAGTAAGGAACCTAAAGCGATCTATGACACATACAATACCGGCAAATTCGGACTGGGCTGCCTTATGGCCCGCAGGCTTGCCGAACAGGGCGCCCGTTTTATCAGTGTTACCACGGAATACGAACCGTTCAAAGGATGGGACACGCACGATAACGGTAACACCCGGATAAAGGATATGAAAAAGCAGATAGACGGGCCCGTAGCGCAACTGATCAGGGACCTGGAAAAATCCGGCCGCCTCGACCGTACAATGGTTATTCTGGCCAGCGAATTCAGCAGGGATATGATGGTGGAAGGAAGGCCGGGTGCGAAGGTACAGGAGCAGGTTGATCAGCCCGACGTCATCCAGGAAATGAAAAATTATGGCATGCACCGTCATTTCACCGACGGCTCATCCGTACTGATGTTTGGCGGCGGAATAAAAAAAGGACAGGCATATGGCAAGACCGCTGATGAGCGTCCCTGTAAAACAATAGACAAACCAATTGTGATTGACCAGCTTCACCAGACTATTTATGAAGCGCTTGGCATTGCGGAAGACGCGCATTATATAGTTGAAAAAAGACCTTTCTATACAACTCCTGATGGATTGGGAAAAGCTGAACTGGCTTTGTTCGCATAGGGGAGGGCGGGAGTTATACCATCACCGTATCCACCAGGTGCATCACACCATTGGATATCTTGGCTTCACGCGGAAGGACACCTGCATCTCCGATAGAAACGACTCCATCCTTTACCTGTACAGTTAGATCCTTACCATTGACGGTGGTCAGCTTGTCGCCGTCCTTCAGGTCCTGGAAAATGATTTTACCATTCACGATATGATTTTTAAGGAGATCCGTGAGCTTTGCCTTATTGGCAGGTTCCAACAGGCCTTCCAATGTGCCTTTGTCCAATTTTTCGAAGGCCGTATCGGAAGGTGAAAAGAAAGTAAAGGGACCGGTACTGCTGAGTAATTGATCAAGGTCGGAGGCATGAACACCCTTCTTGATCGACCTCATATTCTTATCTACATTGATTACCTGGGTAATGTTTGACATAAAATTTGGATTTACCTGCCAGCGATATTGCTGTCAGGAAAAGACAAGGTAATCAGTATAAAGCAACTGACTCCGGAAACTTAAAACCGGTGATTACTTCACAGAAACACTAGTTTCATCGGGAAACCGGTCATTTTACCTCTTCAATCAGCAGGATAACGCTCGACCGTTTAGCCGTCACCACCGGATTGACCCCAACACGCATCAGATAGTCGCCGGAATAAGTCACTTTTTCCGACAAGCCGCCACCGGTGTTTCCCGGGTAACGATTTATCTCCCTGATCGCATAATTCCTGGCAGGATCGAGTCCGTTCAACCTGACCGGATCAATAATGGGGGCAAGCAAGGTGCGGAAATTTGTCAGGTAATTAAACATCACCGCCCGGGACTTGTTCGGGCTCGCATAAAGTAACGAGGCAATATTATTCTCGTTGGGATCAATCAACCGGAACAAGTCGCCATGCCAAACCAGGTCCGAGATAGAGTCATATGTTTTTAACGACTGCCTTGCGAAATTCAGATCTTCCGCAGGTAGGTGGCCAACAACAATATCGAAACCGGGCTTGCCCATCATTGCTACATCTATCTTATACTTCAGCGGCTGATTTCCCGAGTTGGTAACGTGATTGCAGGACGCAATGGATGGAAAAAAGTAAGAATTATTCCACTGAATAAATACGCGTTCCAGCGGATCCGTATTATCGCTGGGCCAGTATTCGGTAAAATATTTCAACGCTTCATAGTCCACTCTGCCGCCCCCGCCGCTACACAACATCATTGGTATGGCTGGGTATTTCTGCCTGACCCTTTCAAGTACCTTGTATAATCCCCTGACGTACTCGACATAAATATGTGTCTGTGGCAATTTCTTGCGTGAAAGGTAAATAGAGTGTGCGTCGTAGATCACCGCATTACAATCCCATTTAATGTAGGCCAGTTTTGGGTTCTTTGTCAGCAGGGTATCCAGGATACCAAAAACGAAATCCTGAACCTCGGGATTTACCAGGTCTAATACCAATTGATTCCGGTAATAATGTTCAGGCCTTTCCGGTTGTCTTAGCACCCAGTCGCGGTGTTTTTCATATAATTCACTCTTAGGATTGACCATCTCAGGTTCCACCCAAATGCCAAATCCAATTCCAGCCGCTGTCGCCTCCTTTACCAGGTAGCCGATGCCGTGAGGAAGCTTCGCCCTGTTCTCCTGCCAGTCGCCCAAACCTGCGGAATCGTGATTGCGTGGATACTTATTCGCAAACCAGCCATCGTCCAGTAAAAAGAGGTCCACACCCAGATCTTTTGCGCCTTTGAAGAGGCCCACCAATTTGGTTTCATCGAAGTCGAAATAAGTAGCTTCCCAGTTATTCAGTAATGTCAGCCGGCGCCCGTTGCCATCGCGGAGCCTGTATTTCCTTGCCCAGCTGTGTAAATTCCGGCTTGCTTCACCCTTGCCGTTCTCTGACAGGGTGGTGATAAACGATGGGGTCTTAAATGTAGTAGCCGCGTCCAGAGAATAATCAGAAGCAAAAGGATTGATGCCGGTTATCAGACGAAGATGGCCGTAGGGATCTTTTTCAAAATCGAATTTGTAATTTCCCGTCCATGCAAGCGTACCCATAAGCACTTTTCCTTCGGTTTCGGAGGCAGGCCTGTCCATAGACACATAAAAAGAAGGGGGTTGAAACAGGTCAGCTCTTGCCCCGAGTTTGGTGTCAAGGGTTTTAATGCCTGAAGACAGTTCAGTTTCTTCGGGTTGCATTTCCCTGGCCCAGCCTCCGGCAAAATGGGTAAGAAAAAATTTCCGGCCGGTAAGGTATAAGTTAGCCGAGGCATACTTTTTCAAAACTACCCGTTTTTTCTCCTGGTGCCGGATCTCTGTCCACTGCTCCAGAATATTTTCGGCAGCATAGGTTTTGTAAAAGAGCTTTACCTCAAAAGGATATACGGGATCTTTCAGCGTCACGGTGGTCAACTCTACATTCGCGTCTATCCGGGTCGTTTCGTGGGCTGTATATTTCAATTCCGTTGAAGTATTCCCATCGCCATGTATGACCTGCAGTGCAGGCTCCATCAGGTTCCAGGTTCCTGCAGGCGTGTAGGCGTTGTTACTGATCCCAGTATTGTTGTCATCAGTGCGATACCCTCTGGCTATCTGCGCATATTCCAGGCTGTCTTTTAATTTCCCGCCGAAATAAATTGTTGAAAGCCTGTTGTCTGCATCGGTCTGCAAGACCAGCACATTGTCTTTGGTTTCAATGGGTATGGTAACCTGCTGTTGCGCCGTCGAGGCCAGGGACAATGCTATCGTAAGAAGGGATATTAATGCTTTGCTGATCATTGTGGATGAAGTTTTTTGATTCGGAAGAATTCCTTAAAAAAAATGAAAAATTAAAAGTTAAAAATTACAAGGCATTGTTGATCCAGGTAATCCTTCAGGACTGTTTTATAAATTCCTGTGTTTTGCAGCTTATAAGTTTTAATTTTTCATTTTTAATTTTTGATTTTGAAACCGACACGGCTTTTATTACCGGCACTGAAAATCGTGACTTCTTTTATTCCGGCTGGTATCCGTAACATCCGACTGTTCTGGGACAGATATCCTGTTCCCCAATAGAATTCCTGTTTAGATGTCCTGCCATTTGACCGAACAAATAAAGCATATTCGTCGTCCTTTTGGAGCGCAATCGATGATGAAGGTTTTCGATTGACCCGGTATGCCTGCATCGCGCTATTGTTGTTCGCGACTAACAAAAGGCTGGAACTATCGGACATCGAAATCAATGACATTCCCTTTACAGACCGATCTGCGTTGAACCCCGTTTCACTGCTTGTCCGTTCCGAAAAATTTCCTTTGCCATCGCCGGCAAGCAGTAAACCGGTCATCGCATCATAACGTCCGGTTGACGCCTCCGTTGCATAAGAATTGCCCGCCAATAGAATATCGCAAAAACCATCGCCATTAAAATCGCCCGTCTGCATGCCAAATACCGGTGCAAACTGCGCATGGACCGACAGGGCTTTGCGGCTAAACTTGCCGTTCCCATTATTTTCAAAATAACTCGATTCCATGCATTCTGTCTTTACGATGTAAGTATCTCTGAGGTCTTCTGGCAGGAAAGATTCTTCGAAGGTAACAGATGCGTATTGCTTGTAGGTGGGAAACCGCGTGCGCATGGCGCTTATCTGCGTGATCATTTCATCTCTTGTCGGAGACAGGTAATTTTTTCCCTGAACATAATAACACAGAACAGGATCTAATCGGCCGTCCTTATTAAAATCTTTTGCATACACACAAAGCGGTTCGGTCTGTGATGCTTTGTAACGGCTGTTGAGACCGAGATTGCCGACTACGTAATCAATATCTCCATCCTCGTCGAAATCAGCCCCGGCGATACTATTCCACCAGCCTTTCGGACCAATGACAACAGTTTCTTTTGAAAGTCGACCCTGGTGATTATTCACTAAGGTCACTGGCATAAACTCCCCCGCAATTATCAGATCATTCCAGCCATCATTGTTGTAGTCGGTCCACAAGGCGGCAGTCACCATACCCATTAGACCCGATGCAGGCAATTCCGTCTGCGACACGTCCGTAAACCGGCCACGATCATTTTTAAGCAGGTAGCTTTTTGCGGGCATCGGGTATTTTCCCGGTGAGACCCGTCCTCCAACGAACAGGTCGAGATCTCCATCCCGGTCATAATCGCAGGCTACAACGCATGAGCCGCTGGCCTTTGTGTCGGGGAGGGCGTCTCCCGCCAGACTGAAATTTCCCTTACTATCGTTGATGTACAACCGGTCCTGCTGATTCGATGAATCCTGCATATTTTCGGAACCTCCGCTGGCCACATAAAGGTCTTCATCGCCGTCATTGTCCGAATCAAACAGCAGGGCCCCCATGTCTTCAGCCGAACCCGGTCCCTGCATGAACTTTTTATCAAACCCTCCCTTTTTGTTTTGAAGAAAGAAACTTCCATGGGAGCCCATGGCAGCCCCAACATAAAAATCATTCATCCCATCGTCATTAACATCGCCTACTGCAACGCCAGGGCCATTTTGCGAGTGCATTGAAGGTAACAGAGGTTGAATATTGAAATCATTAAAGTCGTTTTCCCTATGCTCATAGTCGATGCCAATGGCTGACGCGGTTTCAGTGAACAAAACTTCAGATCCGATTTCAGTTTTGTCAGGCATGTTTGGCATATAGTTGACCATTACCAGTGTGTCTGCTTGGATATTTGTCGTCATTTGCCGATTTCCGTCGGGCCACTCTACAATCAGACTATCGATTTTTACATTGGCGCCAAGGCCAAAGTGCAAAAGAGGTTCCATGGAAGATTCAAATCCCCGGGAGGGATTTAATTCCTGGAACTGCATTCTTCCACCCGCGTAGAGCCAGGCCTTGGCCCCAATACCCTCTTTATTCGGGGCATTGCCGGCTAATTTTATTTTTACATAGTGTCGGTGAAACAGCTCCTGGGCCAGGTTTTGATAGAGCATGGCTTCCTCATTGAATCTGTTGACGACCAGTTCAAGGTCACCGTCGTTGTCCAGGTCTGCATAGCAGGCGCCATTTGAGAATCCGGGTGTGTCAAATCCCCATTCCTCTGAGCGTTTGGTGAAAGTGAGATCATTGTTGTTCTCAAACAGGTAATCGCGAAGCGGGACATTCGCAAGCTCTTTAATGTCTTTGAGTTTTATTGCCCGCTTGGCATCCTCCCGACCCATCGGATTGTTCAGGCGGGCCTGGTAGTGAATGTGGTCCAGATCGCCCAGGTCACGATAAAAGCCATTGGTCACCATGAGGTCTTTATCGCCATCGTTATCATAGTCGCCCCATAATGCTGCCCAGCTCCAGTCAGTGCTGCTGACGCCTGAAAGGAATGCGATATCGCTGAAGCCGCCGTTGCCGTTGTTAAGTTGTAAGGTATTGCGCGTGTATTGCGGTTCGTAGCCTCTCTTGAGTGCCAGTTGAAACCTGTCATAGCTGGCCGCGGGGATGATCATTTTGCGCCGGTAATTGTCTTCGGGCAACATGTCAAGTACGAAGATATCCGGTAAGCCGTCGTTATTAATGTCTGCCACATCATTACCCATGGAAGCAAAACTTGTATGCTTCAGACATTCTGCGGTTTTGTCGGAAAATGTTCCGTTACGGTTGTTGATGTAAAGGATATCGTTTGTAAGAAAGTCGTTCGACACATAAATGTCCGGCCAGCCATCATTGTTCAGGTCGCTGATCGCCGCTCCAAGGCTGTATCCTTCAATCAGAATACCTGCTTCACGCGACACGTCGGTGAAGGTCTGATTTCCATTGTTCCTGTATAGGATATCTGTTCCGGCTGATTCCCCATTCACCTGTCGTTGCTTGATACTATTCACTTCGGAAACCATTTCATCCGCAGGGTTGGTGATGAGAAAAAGGTCCAGGTCGCCATCTCTGTCATAATCAAAAAACGACGCGTTCATCGTTAGCCGGGTATCGGCAATGCCATATTGCGCAGCCCGTTCTGAAAATGTTCCGTTGCGGTTGTTGATGTAAAGCAGGTTGGCGAGATTGCCGAATTTTGCAGAGCCGGCTACGTTAACATAGATATCCAGCCAACCATCCTGGTTGATATCCACCATAGAAACTCCGGTTTCCCAGCGATCCGAAACAAATCCCGAGCGGGCCGTGACGTCTTCGAACTTCAAACCACCTTTATTCAGGTAAAGTTTTCCGCCACCTCTGTTCGCGCTGAAATATAAATCAGTTAAGCCGTCATTGTTAATGTCTCCCGCGGCAACGCCTGCCCCGGTATAAATATTCATGTATTCGAGCACATTGACGGAATCGTCTTCTTCTACCCGGTTGACAAAATCGATGCCCGTTCGTGAAGAGGGTAGTGAGTGAAGAAGCGTGTTTTTTTGCCGGCACGAGATGATCACGCATGCGAGCGTGCACACAGATATTATTTTAAGTCGCCAACGTATCATAATAATTGAAAAAGTGAGAGGGTTGTTCCTCTCACTTTTACCAGTAACTTAAAACATATTACTTAATAATTCTCATTCTGTATGAGTTGACCATCGCTTCGGTCAATTTCAGTTTGCGGAAAAGGGAACACCTTGTAATGGGGCTTCCATGCGGCTCCGAATACTGTGGCTCCAATATCCCAGCGGGTGATGTCGAACCAGCGGTGTGGTTCGAAAGCGAGCTCAACCCGGCGTTCATGGCGCACTGCGGCCCGATGGTCGGTGTTAGTGCTTGCTGCAAGGCCAACTCTCGCTCTTACTTCGTTCACAAGAGCCATACCTTCAGCGGAAGTACCGCCACCTTTTTCAATTAATGCTTCGGCATACAGCAAAAGCATTTCGGAATACCGGTACCATCTTTCATTGTTGTAACCGGCCTGCGCATTGGGCGAATATGCGGCGTTGTCGGCGTTGCGGATCCCGAAATATTTTTTAACAATCATTCCGTTGGATGACCATTCGGGATCAAAGGGAACAACAGATTCGCCTTTGTTGTAATAAGTGTCTCCGTCCTGGTAAATCGTGGCTTCAAGCCTGGGGTCGCCAGCTTCAAATTCATCAACGAGGCTCTGGGTGGGAATATACCAGCCATTCCCGCCGCCTGGCGCGCCTGCAGCATCGGGGGCGTTCCAATAGTTGGGACGTCCGGTACCTTGGGAAGCTTTAAAATTCTCAGAGTGGGTGTCGTCAAAAACCCAAAGGTTGTCGTCGGAAAAAGGACCGCCATACTGGATCTCGAAAATGGATTCCGGTCCATTTTCTTTCTTGAAATCAAAAGCGTCAAGATAGTTGTCGATCTTTTCTGCGTTGCCATCAAAAAGACTGTATGGGCCTTCATCTTTAACAGTGGCAAACGCTGCTATTGCGGCATCCCAGTCTTTCTTCCAGACATCCACTTTTCCTTCAAAGGCCTTTGCCGTCCATTTGGTTGCCCTGCCAAGATTGCTGGCATCCCACTCAGCTGGCAGACCTGCATATGCATCCTGGAGATCCTGCAGAATGGCGGCATACAGTGCATCCTGTGTTGCGTTTGGAGATGCAAGATTATTCAGATCTTTTTTTACTTCCAGCACGAGCGGGGGGGTTCCCCACATCTGCAAAGCCAGAAAATGAAAGAAGGCCCTGATAAATTTTGCTTCGGCGACAAACTGAGTTTTCTGTTCGTCAGTCAATTCATTTATTCCGTTGTCGGTGGCTTCAATAACGATGTTGGCCCTGGCGATTCCTTCATAAACCTGCGTATAAATAGCTGCGAATGACAAATCCGAGGCTCTGAAAATTGTATTGTCCATATCCTTGGCACGAGCCAGGTCGCCGCCGCCGCCCGCCTTGCCATTTACCATCACATCGTCCGTAGCCGCAAGGCTGATCGACCAGAATTCTCCTCTTTCGTTCAGGGTTTCGGTACTGGTTCCCCAGAGATCCGTTATCGATGAGTAGCCGGCAAATATGGCGCCATCGAAGTCTACGGCTGTTTTATAAAATGTCGTGGAAGTTACTCTGTCAATGGGCTGGAGATCAAGTTTGTTACAGGAAAAGTTAACGACCAGTAATATGATAAAACCAAGCAAACATCCTTTGAGAACTATTTTGCTTTTCATTTTTTTTACTATTTATTGTGAGGGTAATAGTTGTTATATCAAGGATTATTGCAGTACTAATTGAAAGTAACCTGCCAGCCGAGCTGGATAATTCGGGGCTGAGGCGAGGCCCCATCGTCCACGCTGTTCGCAAGGGGAAACTCTCCTTTCTGGAAGCTCGAACCTCTTGTTACTTCCGGATCATATCCATCATACCCTGTAAATGTAAACAGGTTCTGCACACCCACATAGAATCTTGCGCCGGTGATAAATTCGCCGGTGAGACTGCGTAATTTCTGGGCTGGGAACACAAAACCGAGTTGCAGGTTCTTGAACCTCAGATAAGATCCGTCTTCGATCCACCTGTCGGAATAACGAGTGTTGTTGTTCGGATCCGATGCAGTAGCTCTTGGCATCGTATTGCTGGTGCCTTCGCCGGTCCAGCGATCAAGAACGGAAACCCGGGCGTTATTGCCTTCTTTCATGGCCTCCATGTTTGCCCGGACTGCGTTATAGACCTGTATATCGCCTCTACCCTGGAAAAACAGGCTCAGGTCAAAGGCTCCATAGTTGCCGGAGAGATTAAAGCCATAGTAGTATCCCGGCATGGCCTTACCAATCCGGGTACGGTCGAGGGCATTCACTTCGTTATCGCCATTGACGTCAACAAACCGGATGTCGCCCGGCTGGGCTCCTACCGAAAACGCATCGGGCAGCGCCTTGGCCACATCACCTGCGTTCTGATAAATTCCATCTGTTTTGTATCCGTAGAAATACCCAAGCTCGTCGCCGGCAGTTGTTCTGTGAGTTATGTTACCACCTGCGCCGCTGACGATCTCTTTAATACTTCCGAGCGAGGTCACTTCGTTTTTCACCGTTGTGAAATTTCCCCCGATGCTGTATGATAATTTGCCCACCTTGTTTCTGTAAGTGGCGGCAAGCTCAATACCCGAATTCTTGATCTGACCAATATTTGCGTCTGCTGGAAGAAAATAACCAGACACATAAGGGATTGGTAAACTTAGCAACACATCGTTGGTTACCTTGTTGTAATAGTCTACTGTGATGTCTACTTTTTGACCCAGCATCGTGATGTCCGCTCCAACGTCCACCTGGGTGCTGGTTTCCCATTTGAGGTTTTCATTGGCAAAGATCACCGGCGCGGGTGCTCTTACAACGTTCTGTCCCGCCCCGATCGCATAGAATATATTGGACTGGAGCAAAGGCAGATAAGCGAAATTAGTGCCCGTAAACTGGTTACCTGCCTGTCCCCAGCTCGCCCGAATCTTGACGTCGTCAAATAATTTTGAGTCTGCCTTGGTAAAGAATTTTTCTTCGCTCAGCTTCCATCCGGCAGATACGGAAGGGAAGGTTCCCGACCTGTGCTCTTTTGAGAATCTTGACGATTCGTCGCGTCTTACGTTGAAAGTGACCAGGTATCTGTTGTCGAAGTTGTAGAATAACCTTCCGAGGTAACCACGCAATGCCCAATGGTCACCCTCATTGGTAGCCGCTATTGTAGTGGCCACTGTTGGAAACCGGATATTGGTATTAAATAGATTTCCACCCTGCAACCGCACTTTGGTAAAGGAGAAATTTGTTTCTTCTTCACCGACCAGGGCGGTAATACTGTGTTTGCCAAACTCTTTGTTGTAGGTGATCGTGTGGGTTAGGTTGGTAGTAGTTTCCAGCGGACGTTCAGAAGTCAATATCGAGTTCCTGATGCCACCGCCATAGTCCTGTGTGGTAGCTTCCTGGAAGAAGAAACCATCGCCAACGTTGTAATCGATGCCCACTGCCAATCGGTATTTCAATCCTGGAATGGGTTCAAATTCTCCGTATGCATTGGCCAGAATTTTGCGGAGGACAACCCTTACCTGGTTATACCTTGTGTCGAGCTGCCACATATAGTTATTGGCAGAAGCGTTGGTACCCCTGGTCTCGGCCGTTGAAGGGTTGAGTCCCAAGGGATCGTTTGGATCATAGGGAGAATAATAAGGCGCATTTCTTGCTGCGCCCGCAGCGGCAAAATTGCCACCTTCAGATTGTAGACCTCTCTCTGTTGAACTGATGAGGACCGACTCGCCGAATCTCAGATACTTACCTACCTTGAAATCGGAGTTTGCCTTTAATGAAATCCTTTTGAATGACTGGGCGAGCTCCACTCCATCCTGGTCGTGATAACCTGCGCCCACATTGAAAGTCGCATTTTTGGAACCACCACTAACTGAAATATTGTGATTACTAACATGCGCAGTCTTGAAAACTGCGTCCTGCCAGTCGAAGTTTGGTTTTGAGCTGAATGCCGAAAAGTCCCTGCCCAATTCGCTTTGCAGGGCGATGTACTGTTCAACATTGAGTACATCAAAGTATTGTCTTTTCGCGATGGCTTGCCAGCCCTGATAACCATCGTAGCTCACCGTCGCCTTACCTTCCTTGCCTCTCTTGGTAGTTATAATGATCACTCCGTTGGCGGCCCTGGCGCCGTAGATGGCTGAGGCGGAAGCGTCTTTTAATACGTCAATGGTCTCAATGTCGTTCGGGTTCATTGCAGCCAAAGGATTCGACTCGGAGTAAGACGCGGTGTTTACCGTAACGTTTGAAGTTTGTACGATCGGCACCCCGTCTATCACAAACAACGGTTGGTTGGTACCAACGGTTCCGATACCGCGAATCCTGACGTCTATCGGAGCAGCGGGGTCACCCGAACGGTTTGTAATAGAAACACCGGAGATCTTTCCTGTCAGCGCCTGATCCGGACTGGTTACAGGTCGGGTAGCGATATCCTTTCTGGAAATGGATCCCACAGAGCCGGTAAGGTCAACCTTGCGCTGGGTGCCATAACCAACCACAACTACTTCATTAAGATCCTTGGCTTGTGGGTCAGGACTGAGTGAGATATTGACGGCAGTCTGTCCATCCACGGCGATCTCCCGACCGGTATAGCCCGTATAGGACACACTTAGCGTATGCCTTCCGGCGGGTACCCTTAGAGAAAAATTTCCGGATTCATTAGTTACTGTTCCTGCATTGCTGGCTCCTTTCAGAACTACACTGACTCCCGCAAGGCCGGCTCCGGTCTCATCTGTTACTTTTCCGGTGATCGTCCGATCTGCCTGTGCACTTACATGCAAAGAGCAAAAGATCATGACCAGAAAACAGAGGCCGGTCAAACCAGAACTCAGGTAAGATTTGCGATTCATAAATGGCAGTTTGGTTTTGGTTAAGTGTTATTGTATTTACAGAAGCCGTCCGGAAATTGACAAAAGCATGAGGTCGTAATGCTGTTTTTGCAGTAAGCAGTAAACTTTCATACCATTGGCAAGACCTGGGGAACAGTATTTTACATAAGCATATTCAAATATTTAATTATTCCTTCAAATGGGTGATAGCCAATATTATGGATAAGATGGACAATATTACTATTTCGACCCTATCGGGTGGCAAATTTGTATGTGGTTTGGTGATTAAATGACCGGTCCGGTTCCAAAAGCGTAGAAGGGAATGATACCTGATTCGGTGCATCGGGCGGGAACTGTGTTTCCAGGCAGATGCCCTGATTTGGCCGGTGAGGTGAGGCGAGATAATCTCCGGTATACAAAAGCACGCCCGGAAAACTTGTATCTAAAGAAAGGGATATCCCTGAATCCGGAGAGGCCAGCACAACTTCCGGCGCGCGCGACCCATCCTTTTCAAGAAAGTAATAATGGTTGTAACCCTTTGTTGTCAGATCACTCCAATATTGATCGATCGGCCGCTCCACCCGAAAATCAAAAGGCGTTCCTTCGACGGGATTAGATTTTCCTGAGGGAAGAAAACGTTCATTGCTTTGCAGGTAACGCCGGGCGTTAATAGACAAACGTAAGCCTGTGGCCGGTTTTTCAGGATCACCCAGGTGAAAATAGGTGTGGTTGGTTAGGTTGACATGCGTGGGCAGATCGGTTTCCGCGTGATATCCGATCTTCAGTTTATTTGAGGCAGTCAACTCATAACTTAGAAGAACATCAAGATTACCGGGGTATCCCTCCTCCATATCTGCGCTCCTGTAGCTGAAGAAGACGGCGGATCCAGCAGGGCTCGTATCCTCGCCCGCCGGCTTAAATAGCTTTTTGTTGAATCCGGAAAATCCGCCATGCAAATGATTATTATTTTGAAGTTCGTTCACGCTTAGCTGATAGGTGATCCCGGCGACCGGCAAATGACCCCCGTCGATCCGGTTGGCGTAACGGCCTATAACAGCGCCAAGATAAAATCGGTCATTGAGATAGTCGTCGATCGAGGCACTGCCAATTACGATATTTCTCAGGGTGCCCGATGAATCGGGGATGCGGATAGCAGTAATTGCGCAACCCAAGTTGGTCACCGACACGTCTATCAGACCATTGCTCAGGGTAAAGAGAAAAATATCTCCCTGCGGAGAACCCGACCACAGTTTTTTAGTGATCTGCATGGTGATGCGATTAAGTCAGAAGCGCTTCGTCTTTGATAAAGTTCAACATATTGAGGTGAATGAACGCTCCCTGGTGGTTGACATCCATTTCCAGGACTGCTGTGAACAACGCCGCTGCTTCCCGGGTATTCCCAAGGCCCAGGTTGCCCAGACCTTTGAGGTAACTGCAATGTATCCTGTTTTTAACATTCAGGTCCTGGTCAAATACCAGCAGGTCGGGAAGGGATACCGCAAAGTAATCGACGTGGATATTGTCATGGATATGCTCATCACCGAATTCAATCAGCCGCCTGAAAATATTTTCGCCGGTCTGCGTGTGACCCAATTTAAGCCAGGCAAGGCCCTGGTACACAATTTTGTCGGGCTGTGGATCATTGTAAAAGATGGCCCTCGCCGGTTCTGCAACTCCAATCGTGGCCTGCGTAAATTTTTCCTTCGCTGCTAGCGACGACCCTTGTTTCTCATAGGCAAGCCCCTGCAGGTACCAGATATCGTTCTCCTGAGCTCCAAATAATTTCCCCTCACCAAGGTTGTGCGGATATTCGGTGGCTGCTCTTAATAATTGCAGGGCGATATCGGATCGGTCTTCCTTCAACGCGAGTTTAGCGAGTTCAATATGGCAGAGCAGAAACTGGCCCACTGTTTTTCCCTCGCCACCTTCCCACGGATGGAACTGGCGCTGCGAGATGAGGTCGCTGGCCATTTCATAATTTCCGGTCTGGTTGTACAATGTCACTCTTTCAAGATACAGGTCATCGCGTTGCAAAACCAAGGGTAGATGAAGGTTCAGCCTTTCTAATCGCTGAGCCGGAGGATAGTTATATAGTTTATACAACTGATCCAGTTCCATCAATAACCTTGCATCGGTATCATCAAGATCGAACGCTTTTTGCAGGGCTGCCAGAGAACGGGGAACATCCTTTAACTTGTTATGATAGGCCAATGATATATTTCGTAACACGGTAGGAAACTGATCATCGAGACGGATCGACTGTTCCCAGCATTTTATCGCCTCTTCATACTGATCATTCGCATACCAGAAATTTCCCAGATAATAATGCGCCTTTGCGTCAGTGTGGTTCACGGCTATTACGCATTGCAGGGTTTGCACATCTTCTAGCTTTCCTGGAAAACAAAAATCGGGATTTGTAAGGGCAGCTTTTGTAAAATACTCAAGCGCCGCCTTCGTGTCATTCATCCGGAAGTAAAAATACCCGAGGTAATAATACATCAGCGGGCTGACCTGATTGCCCTTACTGTCGTTCTCGAATTCCTGCATAAGCGCTGTCGCTTCTTCAAATAACCCTGCATGTGCGTAATCGATTGCGTATTCCAGATAGTTGTTAAAGGAGCCACGCATGATTTCTTTTAGCCTTGCCAAGGCTTGCTGACTTTCCGCAGACCTGCCATTTGCTTTTTGTGTCAGATAAATTTCGAAGAGGCAGCCTGCATTGAATTTGTCCGACTCCAATGACGCTTCCGCGAGGGCCAGGGCATCATCATATCTTTTCAGCTTTCGCAGGATGGCCGTCTTCAGGTGCCTGGCACAAGCGCTCCCATAATTTTTCAACAGTGATTTATCGACCAGGTACAGTGCCTGCTGAAAATCGCGACGTTCACCAGCGATCCTGGCCAGTTGAAAAAAACCGTTGTGTTGCCATGCGTCGTTCCAGATACACTTGAAAAATGCATCATACGCTTCGTCGGACCGATTTTGCAATTTCAATGCGACGCCGAGGTTGTAATAGGGCTCGCCATCATAGGGATTTGGGTTCCGAATTGTGGCTTTGGCGATCGCCCTGCGGAAATAGCGTTCAGCCTTGTCGACCCGGGCTCTTCTAAGCAACCACAGACCGAGGGCATTGTTACAGCGGATGTCTGAGGGATCGCGCTTCAAGGCCTCCTGATAATAATCTACTGCCGAAAATGTGGCGTGCCGATATTGCTCAAGATGGAGACCGTGGAGAAAAAGTTCTTCGTTTGTTGCCACTTCACCGGGGGGCGGCGCAGCCGAAGCTATTGGAGGTGTCACTACCTCTTTCCGCGTTTCGGGCTGATAGCTGATCAGCAGGTTTTCATCTTTGTCCAACACTTCGAGCAATAATTCGTGCTCTTCAATATGTTCAGTTCGGACCTCAATTTCAAAAATAGAGGCAGGACTCAGATCGAAAATGAATTCGCCCAGCCTTTTATCTTTTGCGCTGAGCCGGATCGACGACGATGGGTATTCGGCAGTAGCATATACTTTCAGGTAACTGATGCCTTTCTTCAATTCAAGGTTCACCGCGGCCTCCTTTGAAGCATTTTTAACCATTCCGATTTTGGCATAGGGCATAAAGTATTGCTCGAATGATTTTTCCTCATTTGGCTGCAGCCAGCTGAAATCGGGCTGGTTGTCGGTAAAAGCCCCACACATCAGTTCGATGTAAGGACCGTCCTCGTCCGTGAGGTTCCTGTCCCAGGCAATACCGAAATCACTCTTACCCCAGGTCCACTGTTTTTTCCCCGGGCAAACATGATGGTCGGCAACATGCAGCATCCCGGCCTGCGTATCATTTTCGTAACCGCCGATGAAATTATATTTCGACTCTACGGCCATGAATGAAGTGGGAACAGGAATGTTCCGGTATTGCGAAATATCCACTCCGGGAGCATAGTTCACTTTGTAGTACGTGCCTTTGGCAATAGGAAAGCTGCTGACATCCCGTTTACCATGATCGAAAACGGCAGTCACATCCGGGGGAAACACAGACTGGTAATGATCGTTCACTTTTACAGCTGGATTGGCCCACCATAAAAAGGTCTGGGGCAGGAAGGTGCGATTGTATAATCGCGCTTTCACTTCCAGATAAGCCTTGCCGGGATATAAAGTAAATCCAGCCATGCCCCGGGTGCGCGTCATCAGTTCCACCTCATTTACCCAGACCGTTTTACTCCCGTCCGGATTTGCCTCGATGGTAAAATCGACCGGCTCAAAAGTTGAGGGGCGATGATGTTGCGGCCAGTTAAATTCGATACCTCCGCTGATCCATGGGCCGGTCAGGCCCACCAGCGCTGGCTTGATGACCTGGTTGTAATAGATGAAATCGCGTTGCCGGATCTTATCATACGCCCTTTGAATGCGCCCCCCGAGTTCAGGAAGCACCATGATGCGCAGGTATTTATTTTCGATGAATACCGCCGTGTATTCCTTGTCGGTCTTCGTGTCGAGAATTTTTTCAACAACAGGATGCGGATAAACCGTCCCTGAACTGCCCTGGTAGACCCGCTTTTCCAGAAAAATAGGATTTTTCTCGGGCTGGCCGGTCCCATAGGTGGGGATCGTAACCTTTTCAACCCACGCGGAAACTTCTTCTGACATAATCTTCTTTTTAATTTCCTTTCTGAAATTCAATAGGGGAGGGTCTCTGTGAAAAACATGAGGTGATCAAAAACAGGGATCAATGCGTGAAAACCGCGTCCATCTCTTCCAGGGTCTTGCCTTTTGTTTCCCTGATTTTGATGACAATGAAAATCGTGGCAAAGACACAAATGCCAGCGTACACATAAAATGTATTGGCGATGCCTCCCATAAGCTCGGCCAATAATGGAAAAGTAAACGTAAGAATAAAATAGGCCGACCAAAGCGAAATGACGGCAATCGAAGTGCCCACGCCTCTGATCCTGGTTGGAAAGATCTCGCTGATCAGTACCCAGGTCACCGGTGCAAGCGACACCGCATACACCCCGATGGCAGCAAGCAGAAGCACCGACGAAAAGGCCGAGCCCGCTTTCAGCGATAAAGCGATGGCGATATAAAGGATGGCGAGACCAGCATTGCCAAGCACCATCAGGGGCCTGCGGCCGATCCTGTCAACAAAAGCGATCGCAAGAAAAGTAAACAACAAATTGACGGCACCGATAAATACGGTCTCCTTTAGCTGGTCGTCTTTTGTAAAACCAATACTTTCAAAAATTGCCGAAGTATAATTAAACACCACATTGATCCCGCAAAACTGTTGCAATACCGCCAGGCCCACTCCGGCGACGATCAGGGTTAGAAACGGTTTTTTGAATACGGATGAAAGGCTGATGGTCTCCCGCCGTGAGGTCGCGTTTTTTATTGATGTGAAGGCAAGTTCCGCATAATTGCTGTCGCCGAAATCATTCAGGATTTTTTTTGCCCGATCCTCCCTTCCTTTCAGGATCAGCCAGCGTGGGCTTTCAGGGAGGATCATTATGCCGACACAAAATAACGCCGAAGGGGCCGCCCCCAGCCCAAACATCCAGCGCCAGGCGTCTTCCCCCACATTACGCAACGAATAATTGACAAGATTAGTGATGAGAATGCCGATGACAATGGCCAGTTGATAAGTGGTCACCATGCGGCCGCGGATGGGGGCGGGAGAGACCTCAGCGATATACATGGGCGATAACATCGATGCCATGCCCACCCCTATGCCGGCTGCAAAACGTGAACAGATGAAAAACCTGAGGTCCGGTGAAAAAGCCATTGCCAACGACGATGCCATAAATACCAGGCCCGCCAGCATCAAGGCTGGCTTTCTTCCGTAGGATTCCGCAGTTTTTCCCGCAATCAGGCATCCTGCGATACAGCCAAGCGCCAGGGAGCCCGTGGTAAATCCTTCCCAGTATGCGTTCAGACTAAATTGTTCTTTTAGAAAGGGCAAGGCTCCGGAAATCACGGCAAAATCAAACCCAAACAGGTAGCCACCCAAGGCGGAAATGAAGGAAATGACGACAATATATCCTAGCCGGTAACCGGGTTTTGATTTCATATCAAAGGCAGCATGTGGGAGGTCGCACCATTGCGATTATCAAATATTGAACATCTGGGGGATAAACAGGATAGCTATTATTCTGTATTTGATGGACAATTTTATTAAATTGGAGCTTGCGATATGAACAAGACCAAAAAGAAAGAAGGGTTCGCTGGACAGCGCGCCATAACCCTGCCAAAACAAATACTGTCTCTGCAATGCAGCAGTAACTCTGTGATAAGCGACGCTTACATTACCGATATCGGTTACTATCCAAATGCGAAATTCCATTATCGCAAGCGGGTCCATGGCATTTCGCAGAACATCCTCATCTATTGTGTGGAAGGAAAGGGTGAGGCAATGATCGGTCATACACAATATTCCATTTCACCCGGCGATTTTTTTATTGTCCCCGCAATGATGCCGCATTCTTATGGTGCCAACAGCGACCACGCATGGACTATTTATTGGCTTCACTTTAAAGGCAAAGCCGCAGAATCCATGTGTGCAGCCATCATCAAAAAGTTCAACGGCTACAAAGGCTCGGTAAATTCAAACCTCAAAAGAATTGACCTTTTTGAAGAGATTTATTCACATCTTGAGCGCGGTTACAGCAATGACAATGTCACTTATACCAATATGTGCCTGTGGCATTTTATGGCCTCCTTCATGTTCGACACCAAATTCAACTTTACCAATACTGAAAAAACCGGCGAGGTGACCTCGATAGCCATTGATTTCATGCAACTTCACCTTGATAAAACTCTATCACTGACCGAGATAGCCGCACAGGTTAACCTTTCTGTATCTCATTTTGTGGCTGTGTTTCACAAAAAAACCGGCTTTGCGCCAATCGAATATTTCAATCACCTGAAAATTCAGAAGGCCTGCCAGTATCTGCAGTTCACCAATAACCGGATCAATGAGATTTCCAATCATCTGGGTATTGAAGATTCCTACTATTTTTCCCGGCTGTTTAAGAAACTAATGGGCGTTTCGCCAAATGACTACCGAAAAAAGATCCTTGCCGAACCCGCTCAGACCTCCCCGACACTGGCACTTACAGGATGACTTTGACATACTTTTTTTTAGAAAAAAAAGTATGCAAAAAAATTTGGCGCTGTCAGAATAAGGCCTAAAATTTTCTGCGTGCCGCTACGGCGAAGGAATGCTCCGGTCGGCTGATGTTATTCTCTTCTGCAGTTGCAGCTATCGTCTGCGGATTTTCAATCCACATCTTCGCCGTTTTCCGCGGCACTTGAAAATTTTGCCTTCGGCCGGCCTTATTATGAAGGCGCAAGTACGAGAGTCAGAAAGAGAAAGAGAAAGAGATGAGAGGTGACGCAGTCGTCATCTCACTATGTTCAAATGGCTCTTCGCTCTGTTTCTCGCTCTGACTTCCTCCTCTTCCCCTTCCTCTTTCTGTTTCTGTTTCTGATTCTCCCTCTTTCTGTTTCTCTTACATTGTACTTCGGCATACATTGGAAAGACGTTAAGAAAATCGCATAGAAGGGCGTCACCCGCGTCCGCTATGGCTTCATCGGCGAGGAAGAAAAATAGATGTTACTGTTGCTGGGTGATATTCTTTGCTGGTAAGTCCTACGAAAGCCGGGATTTATTCTGATGTTGTGACTTGTTTTTCTTCAGCCCGGAGATGCGATTTTTAGTCTTTCCAATGTCAGCCTTGATTTTTTTTGCCCCGCTTTTTTTTTATCAAGAAAAAAAAGCGGGAACTTCAGAGACAAAACTTTTTTGGCTTTCTTTTTTCAAAAAAAAGGAAGAGGAGCTCACTCACACAGGCCTTGACAGCAGCAAATCCTTGCTTTTCCCATTTTCGTCTTTCTTTATGTGCAAAGGCAGTACTCCCGCCATTTCGCCGATTATATTTACCAGCTCGGTTCCTGCCGGGATGACGATTTTCGAATTTAATTTAAGAGAAGCCTCAACGGTTTCCAATTTTTTCAATAATTGCGCATTGCCAGTAAAGTATTTATCCGCAGCTTCATTCACCAACATGATCGCTTCTGCTTCTCCTTCGGCATGCAAAACCTGTGCACGTTTATAGCCTTCCGCTTCTTTTATCTTTGCGCGTTTTACACCATCGGCGACTGTTTCCGCCGCGGTGGCGTAGTCAATAGCGGCAATTTTCTCATTTTCGGCTTTTACAACCTTATTCATAGTTTCCTGTACATCCCTGGGGGGATCGATTTCTTTTAGTTCAGTTCTTACAATCACAATTCCCCAGCTAGCCGTTTCGTTTTTCAAAGTGCTGTGTAGTTCAGCATTAATCTTTCCTCTTTCACTGTTTGCGGACCTTAAGGTGAGTGTTCCGATAATGTTTCTTAAGGTTGTTCTTGCCAGGTTGACGATCTGCAGTTTATAATTATTTACGTTGTATTGTGAACTTTTTACCGTGTCTTCTGTCTCAATTACCCTGAAATAGACTTGCGCGTCAACGCTGGCGTTAAGGTTGTCATTTGTAATAATTTCCTGCGGCTGAGCATCCACCATTTGTTCAGTGGTATTTACCACATAGATCTTATCAATAAACGGGATAATCCAGTGAAAGCCGGGTTTGGCAAACTTGTGGTATTTTCCTAATCTTTCGATCAGCCCCCGGTGGGTTGGCCTGACTATCTTTACACCAAGGAAGAATAATAATAATATTCCTCCGGCAATTGCGAATACAATTTGTGTTTCCATTTGGTTCTCCTTTTAACCTGCTTCTATAGCAGTTTGTGTTACTAATTTCATTTCGAAAATATTCCGGCAATTTTTGTTTTTTGCATTTTTCGATACGATGTCTTGCAATCCGAAAATGCTGGAAACGCCTGCAATTAGGCATACCAGAGAATCTCATTATTTGAATGGTCAGCTATTTCCTTAAGTCCATTGAAAGCTTAAGTAAGTTCGGCTCAGGGTATGCAGAACTTTGAGCCTTGCTAAGCGTACGAAAGTCTTTGAAACCGGAGAAAATTATGCTTAACACAAAAACCGAAATCTCTCGGGAAATGTACAGGTGTAAAAGCCCTTTGTATCAAGCTCGTTCTGGTTTTCGAAGATTGGTGAGCCATTTACTGTGCAATGCCTATCAGGTTTTTGGAATTTACAACTAAATTTTGGAAAACCATCCAACCGATTGAAAGAAGCTTCCTACTTTTTAGTGCTCAATACTTCAATAGGTAGAACAAATCATGCAAAAATATCGACCTGCGAAAGGGCTGAGCAGTTTTGTCGCCAACGATACTACATTTTTCAAATCCCGGTTGATTCGTCGTCAATTCTTCGGTCACGTCCCGGTACTCCGCCATTCTGCCGGCTCCTGGAAAATTTATCCGTTGTTTTCAATCTAATTTTTTTTAATCGAACGGATTTCAGCTGCGTGAGCTTAGGAATCAATTGGATTCAGCACTTTAATTAAGAGCCGATGATGAAAATTGAAATCAAGCATAATCGATTAAGTGCTGACTGAAATAAAAGACCAGTATAGTACAGCCCAGTTGCGAAACCCATCATTTATAAATTCATTAACAATAAGGTCTTGATATAAACTCCTATTCATTCATTCATTAAATCAACGATTGCCCATGAGACTTCACTTGCGTGAAAAAATCAGGAATTTTTTCATACTTCAGGTACTATTATTTTCAACGACAGCGGTCTGGGCGCAACCGATCACGGTCTCAGGTAAAATCACAGATAACAAGGCTATTGGTCTTGCCGGAGTTACCGTTTCAGTAAAGGGAACTAATACGGCAAAAGTTAGTGATGAAAGCGGAAGTTTTTCCGTTGTCGTGCCCAATAGCAATGCGGTATTAATTATCTCATCTGTCGGATATGTTGCCCAGCAGATACCGGTGAATGGTCAGCGCAAGATCAATGTCGCGATGGTCGCCGACAACCAGGGTTTGGGTGAAGTGGTGGTAGTGGGCTACGGCAGCCAGCTAAGAAAGGCGGTGACCGGTGCGGTGCAGACGGTTCAGGCGAAAGAATTCAAGGACCTTCCGGTGTCGCAGATCACTCAAAAGCTGCAAGGCCGCCTGGCAGGTGTTCAGATCAACCAGGTAACGGGCAAACCAGGGCAGGGCATGTCTGTCAGGATCCGCGGTCAATTGTCTGTTTCAGCGGGCAGCGACCCCCTTTATGTGGTCGATGGTTTTCCGATTACCGGTAATATCAGCAACCTGAATCCGGATGAAATTGAAAATCTTTCAGTATTAAAAGATGCCGCTTCGACATCATTGTATGGATCCAGGGCTGCCAATGGGGTAGTACTGGTTACAACCAAGAAGGCGAAGAAGGGCCAGACCAGCGTGAATTTCAACACCTATGCCGGTTTGCAGCAGGTGCCGGAGAGAGGAAGGATCAAGATGATGGATGCAGAGGAATTTGCTCAGTTCAAAAAGGAATATTATGAAGATCAGGGTGATCCGGTTCCAGTGGAATTTCAGGATCCTTCCTCTTACAGGGGAAAGAACAACGACTGGTACGGCGCCCTCCTCAGACGGGCTCCGTTGCAGAGTTACAACCTGACGCTTTCTACTAATACCGAAAAATCAAGCACTACTGTTGTAGCAGGATACTTCAACCAACAGGGTGTGGCATTGAATAATAAATATGAAAGATATTCACTCCGTATAAATGCCGATTACAATGTATCGGAAAAAGTAAAGATCGGGTTTAACGTCGCTCCACAGTATATATTCGACAATACTCCCAGAACTGATGGAGACCGCGGAACGGGCATCCTGTTTAACGCCTTACATACCTGGCCGGTCATGCCGATCCGGGATGCTAACGGTGAACTGACACTTTTCAACCAATTCCCGGCCAGCACAGGCAACATCTTTGCATATCCCAACTGGGTGAGGGCGGCAAAAGAACTGGTCAACGAGATGAAACAGACCAACCTCATCTCCAATGCCTACATATCTTACCAGCCGGTCAAGGGGCTGACACTGAGATCTACGATCAACGTTGAATATAATGGTGGCAAATATTTCTTCTTCAATCCTTCGACGGCCACCTTCAGTATCAACACTCCCATTCCTACGACGGCCGCGGCAAACAGGTTCGATGCGCAGAACATCGTATGGCTGAATGAAAACCTCGCCACCTACTCCAGGAGCTTCGGCGACCATAATTTTGAGCTGCTTGCCGGTTATACCAATCAAAAAGCGCGCTTTGAAGTAACCTCGGTTGCCACGGACACCTACACACAGGACAATCTGCCAACTATCCAGGGTGCGGCCAATATCAGCAGAAGTGGAACGAACAACCAGGTACAGGCATGGGCGTTGACCTCTTATTTGTCAAGGTTGACATATAACTATAAAGGCAAATACCTCGCTACCCTTTCGATACGAAGTGATGGCTCTTCCCGTTTCGGATCTGATAACAGGTGGGGAACATTTCCTTCCGCTTCAGTCGGATGGGTGATATCGGATGAAGACTTCTTCGCGAATATCAACAAGATCTCTTTTGCAAAACTCAGGGCCAGTTATGGTGTGATCGGTAATAACAATATCGGTAATTATACTCCTTACGCCCTTGTGAATATAGCAGGAAATGATCCCGTGCTAAATAGTGTTTTTGGCAGCTCGATCGCCTCAGGTGCCGCAGTAAGAACTCTCCAAAATAATGTCCTCGGGTGGGAGACTACCAAACAGTTTGATGCAGGTCTGGACCTTGGATTGTTTAATGACAGGATCCAGTTTACCTACGACTTTTACGTAAAGCATACGACCAACCTATTGTACAACGTAAACGTTGCCCAGGAATCGGGCTTTAGCCAGTACCCGGACAATATTGGAGAAATCAAGTTCTGGGGACATGAATTTTCGGTGAACACAAGGAATCTTGAAGGAAAGCTGCAATGGAATACTTCAGCAAATATTTCCTTTAACCGTAACATCGTCGTGGCACTGGCCGATGGCATTGACAGGGTGTATGGAAGTTTTCACATCACCCAGGTGGGTCATCCATTTGGACAATTTTACGGCATGCTGGCCGATGGCGTTTATATGAACGAGGACGACCTGGCGAAATCTCCGCAGATCCCTGGCCGTTCCACAGTTGGCAGCATTAAGCTAAAGGATGTGAATGGCGACGGTGTCATCACTTATGGCGGGGATGCAGACGACAGGGCGATCATGGGAAGCCCCTTTCCCAAATTTACTTATGGTATCGTCAACAATTTCCAGTTTGCCAATTGGGACCTCTCTATAACTGGTTCCGGTTCATACGGCAACAAACTATATGTCCGTCACCTGTACAGTACAGCTAATCTCGATGGGGTGTTCAACCTGGTAGAGGAAGTGAAGTATCGTTTCCGATCAGTGGACAATCCGGGTAAAGGGTTTTATGGAACCACAGTAGGTGGTGGTAATGTAACGGGCATTGAAAGAGACTGGAATAACAGCCGGTTTGTTGCGGATGCTTCGTTCTTTTCGATCAAGAATATTACGCTCGGTTATAACATCGGCGTAAAAAACAAAGTATTCAATTCTGCGAGAATATATGCCTCGGTACAACAAGTCTATACTTTCACCAAATACTGGGGCGGACCCAACCCTGAAACCAGCGCAAACGGGTCTGGAGACGGTGATGGTGGAAACTTAAGCCAGGGTGTCGATCTCTCGAACTACCCGGTACCACGCACATACACGCTCGGTATCAATCTCAATTTTTAATATTTAGAATTGGATCAATATTTTCTAACTTATTTTTTTCCTTGCGATGAAATATAAAATAATAATATTAATTCTGGTAGTGTGCGGTGCCTCGACAGGCTGCAAGAAATTCCTTGAAGTTACGCCGGAGACCCAGCTGACCTCAGAAACTTTCTTTAAGACAGAGTCGGACTTTCAGCAGGCGGTAAACGCGACCTACACGCCAATGCGGACGATCTATAATACCGAGAAATTCCTGACAACAGAAATGCATTCCGACAATGCCTATTATTACCGTAACACACTTTTCGGTGCCACCGAACAGCAGGAAAACCTGGCGGATTTCGCCATCACCGTCTCCGGTAACCTAACAACCAATTCGCATGTTCTCATTCAGTATCGGTTGTATTACCAGATGATCTCCAGGGCCAATCAGATACTGACCACCATCGACGAAGTGGATTTTGCCGAGGAGTCAAAAAACAACCTGAAAGGCCAGGCCCTGTATCTGAGAGCCTGGGCCTATTTTGACCTGGTAAGGCTATTTGGTGCCGTGCCGATGCATCTTGTACCAGCTACTACCCGCGTAGAAACCGCGTTGCCCCTTATGCAGACGGATTCCCTTTACCTGCAG
>Ga0193752_1000661_pt1 | contig 31711 bp, 23 predicted proteins | sample H1c1metaG_FD_144924 | JGI IMG/M metagenome (GOLD analysis project Ga0193752, IMG submission 144924) | Soil microbial communities from a riparian zone of the East river system, Colorado, United States - H1c1 | ecosystem: Environmental > Terrestrial > Soil > Riparian zone | place: USA: East River... | reverse complement strand
CCCAATCGCGCCATCGATCAATTGCGCACTACCCTGCCCAGAGTAACGTTCTCGGTGAACCTGGACGTTGCAACGGTAACGCCAACCAGCGTGTCGCTCGTCAGCGCCGCGGGTAACGAACGCATCAATACAAGCGTCACGGGCAATGAGATCTTGGTGACCGCGCAGAACGGTAAATTGCTGCCTGCAACCGCTTACGCGTTGACAATCGGTTCGCAGGTGCGCGGTATGGGAAACGCCATTTTGGCGGCTGACGTGTCGAGTTCCTTCACAACTCGCGATGGCGCATGGCTGACCGCGCAATTAGCTGAAACAAACAACGCACAGGACGCCGAATACCCAAGCATCGCAACGGATCCGCGCGGTAACGCGATCGCAGTGTGGATGCAGGCAGATGCCACGGATTACAGTCTGCGCGCCAGCAGATTCTCGGCCGCAACCGGGCTATGGGGCAGCGCGACTCCGATTGAGAACAATCCCTCCGGCCACGCTTTGTCGCCTCAGGTCGCAGTCGACAGCAATGGCAACGCGTTGGTGGTCTGGCGACAGTTCGATGGAGCGCGTTACAGTATTTGGGCGAATCGATTCAATGCGGCGAATTTCACGTGGGGTACGGCGGCAGCCATCGAATCGGACAATGCGGGCGATGCACTGGTGCCGCGTGTGGCAGTTGACACTAATGGCAATGCAATTGCAGTGTGGGCGCAGTCGAACGGGATGCGATTCAATGTATTTGCCAATCGCATGAATGCCGCGGGCACTTGGAGCACACCGGTGCTGATTGAAACGCAAAACGCGGGCGATGCGAGCAATCCTGATATTGCCTTCGATGCGCAAGGAAACGCCCTCGCCGTGTGGCCACAATCGGACGGCGCTCGTTACAACATTCTCGCGAATCGCTTCGCCGCAGCAACCGGCTCATGGGGTACTGCCACATTGATTGAGACGGAGGACGTTGGCGACGCTTTGCGTGCGCGAATCGCGATGGATGCAACCGGCAACGCGTTCGCCGTCTGGGAATACCAAGGCGTTCGCGCAAATCGTTACGCCGCGTCTTCCAACACCTGGGCGACGGCAATCGCGATTCACAGTGGCAATCCAGGGCTTGCGTCGGACCCCCAAGTAGGGCTCGATGCAGGCGGCAACGCCTTCGCCTTATGGTCCAACGTGAACGGCTCGCAGTTCGGCATCTTTGCGAATCGCTATTCCGCTGCTACCAATGGATGGGGCACCGCTACAACACTCGACACAGGCACCGCTAACGGCACGTATGCGCCGCAACTCGCGATGAGCGCATCCGGAAATGCGCTCGCAATCTGGCGACAGTATCAAGCTGCCCGCTATTCGATCAAAGCCAGCCGCTACCTGTCGGCTACTGGTATTTGGAACGGCGCCGTCCTCATCGATGCACCCACCGGCCAATCCTACGGACCGCAGATCGCTGCGGACGCCACCGGCAGCGCGCATGCGATTTGGTATCAACACGACGGCACTCGACTGAGTATCTACGGTAATCGGTTCGAGTAGATTTCGAACCGTCTGCAGTTAGGTCTAACCGCGCTGCCACACCGTCATCGACAATGGCGGCAGCGCAACTCGAATGCGATGACCGAATCCATGCCAGCCATGCGGCTCCGCATCGACGGTGTACTGCATGCTGTGACCGGAGCCGCCGAACGCCACGTCGTCGCTGTCCAATATTTTTTTGTAGCGGCCCGGGTCCGGCACACCGAGCATATAGCTGCTGCGCGGCACCGGTGTGGCGTTAAAAACGCAGATCAGCGCGCTGCCGTTTTCCCAAGACGATTTGCGACGCAGGAACGCGAAGACACTTTCATCGGCGTTGTTGACGTCGATCCATTGAAAGCCCGCGCTGTCGTGATCGGTGGCGTGGAGTTCCGGAAACGACTTGTACAGCCAGTTCACGGACTTATTCCAATCGACCAGTCCGCGATGAGGACCGCCGCTTGCTAGCGCCCAATCGAGCTGTTCGTAGTCGCGCCACTCATGCCATTGACCGAACTCGCCGCCCATGAAGAGAAGTTTCTTGCCGGGATGCACGCCCATATACCCGAGCATCATTCGATAGTTGGCTTTCTTCTGCCAATCGTCGCCTCGCATTTTGTCCAACAGCGAGTGCTTGCCGTGCACCACTTCATCGTGAGAAAGCGGGAGCAAGAATTTTTCAGAGAACGCATACATAAACGAGAACGTGATCAGGTTGTGATCGAACCGTCGATACACAGGATCCAACGCCATATAGCGCAGCGTGTCGTTCATCCACCCCATGTTCCACTTGAAGGTGAAACCCAAGCCGCCCAAGTGCACGGGCTGAGTGACGCCGGGAAATGCCGTCGACTCTTCCGCGATGGTCAGCACGCCAGGGTGATAGTGGTTGACCGCCCAGTTCGTTTGCTTGAGGAACTCGATCGCTTCGATGTTTTCGCGGCCGCCGTACTGATTCGGAATCCATTCACCATCCTTGCGGGCGTAATCGAGGTACAGCATCGACGCTACCGCGTCGACTCGTAGGCCATCGATATGGAACTCATCGATCCAGTACAGCGCGTTGGCGACCAGAAAATTGCGTACTTCATTGCGCCCGTAGTTGAATACCTTGGTGCCCCACTCGCGATGTTCGCCTTGCCTAGGATCGGCGTGTTCATACACGCTCGTGCCGTCGAAGTCGGCGAGGCCGTGCGCATCCTTCGGGAAGTGCCCCGGGACCCAATCCATCAGGACGCCAATGCCTGCTTGATGACAGCGATCGACAAAGCGCTTGAAGTCCGTTGGCGAGCCGTGCCGCGCGGTGGGGGCGTAATAGCCCGTGACTTGATAACCCCAAGACCCGTCGAACGGGTGTTCGGCCACCGCCATCAACTCGATATGCGTGTAGTGGAGTTCTTGAACGTAAGGAATCAATTGGTCGGCCAACTCATCCCACGTGAGGTAGCCATGTTCGCGCGTCGGCGTGCGACGCCAGGTACCTGGATGCACTTCATAGACGGCAATCGGCGCGCGTTGCGGATCCCAGGATTTTCTTTGTTCGATCCACGCCGCATCCTGCCACTCATATCCGCCGAGCGACGCGACGACACCGGCGTTCTCGGGTCGGAGTTGCATCTGCAGCGCGAAGGGATCCACCTTCAGCAACATGTGGCCACCGCGCGTGCGCAGCTCAAACTTGTAGAGCGCACCTTGCTCCACACCGGGAATGAACAACTCCCAAATGCCGGACGCCGCTAGTGCATGCATCGCGTGCTTGCGACCGTCCCAGAAATTGAACGAGCCGACGACACTGACGCGATCGGCATTCGGCGCCCACACAGCAAAGCGAGTGCCGGACAGCCCATCGCGCACTTCAATGTGTGCACCGAGCTTGCGATAAATCGTGTAGTGATTGCCTTCGCCGAAAAGGTGCAGATCCAGATCGGCCAATTGCGGCGCGAAATAATAGGGATCGTGTTTCACCGCTTCGACGCCGTTGCGATACTTCACGCGTAATCGATAAGGCTGCAACGGCCGGCGATAGTTGAGCTTGCCCTCGAAGAGACCCGCGGCATGAATTTGTTTCAGCGCGACGGCGCGTTTCGGATCCTCATCTTCCCAAAACGCTTCGATGCTGACCGCATCGGGCTCGAACACTCTAACGACACACAGGGGCGACTCGTCGTCGCGAGCGACTTCGTGATAGCCGAGCACCGATCGGGGTTCGCGATGCCGAAAATGAATCAGCGCATCGATGTCGGCGGAGGAGAGAGAGGTTGGGGTCATGATTTCGGGCCGGGTGGCCACGTTCACAGCACAGGCTTGATGCGCCAGATGTGATCCGCATACTCACGAATACTGCGATCGCTCGAGAACAGCCCCATGCTCAAGGAATTGAGCATCGCCTTGCGGCTCCACTCCTCGGTGTTCAGATATAACGCATCCACTTGCGTCTGTGCATACGCGTAAGCAGCGAAATCTGCCAGTACCAGAAAGTGCTCGCCATCTCCGAGTAACAGATCGGCAACCGACTTACTGCTGGCCAAATTGTCGGGCGAGAAATGGCCCGACTCGATCAAGCCGATCGCACGCATTAATTCCGGATTCTTCTGCGCAATTGCATACGGGTAGTAACCTGCCGCACGCTGCGACACGACTTGCTCCGCCGTCATGCCGAATATGAAGATGTTTTCCGCGCCCACCGCATCGCGAATCTCGATATTGGCACCGTCCAACGTACCGATGGTCAACGCGCCGTTGAGCGACAACTTCATGTTGCCGGTGCCGGATGCTTCCATGCCTGCGGTGGATATCTGCTCGGACAAGTCCGCAGCGGGCATGATTTCTTGAGCGAGCGACACGTCGTAGTCGGGCAGGAAGCACAACTTTAGTTTGTCGCCCACGCGCGAATCGTTGTTGATCGTTGTAGCGACATTATTAATGAGTTTGATGATGGCCTTGGCGATCACGTATCCCGGCGCCGCCTTGCCGGCAATAATCACGACGCGCGGCACGAATTCGGCCTGCGGGTTGTCGAGGATGCGCTGATACCGAGTGATCACATACAGAAGATTCAGCAGCTGCCGTTTGTACTCGTGGATGCGCTTCACTTGCACATCGAACAGCGAGTCGATGCTGACCTTCACGCCGATCAACGATTCGATTGTTGTCGCCAAGCGCTGCTTATTCGCTCGCTTGATCTCGCGGAAGCGATGACGCATGCCCGCATCGTCCGCCGCCCACTTGAGCCGTTCGAGGTCTTCGAGATCGTTTTCCCAACCCGAGCCCAAGTGCTCAGTGAATAACTGCGCGAGGCCGGGGTTCGCTTGTTTTAGCCAGCGGCGCACTGCAATGCCGTTTGTGACATTCGTGAAACGCTCGGGCCACAGCTGCGCAAAGTCCGCGAAAATGGTCTGCCGCATCAACTGCGAATGCAGCTTTGCGACGCCATTGACCTTGTGGCTACCGACGACCGACAAGTACGCCATGCGAACTCGACGATCGCCCTCTTCGCCGATCAGTGACATGCGACGGCGGCGATCGTGATCGTACGGATAGCGCGTGCTGACCAACTCTAGAAAATCTCGATTGATCTGATAGACGATCTGCAGATGTCGAGGCAATACACGCTCGAACAGCGATACCGGCCACACTTCGAGCGCTTCCGGCAATAGGGTGTGATTCGTGTAGCTGCAGACATTTTGTACAATGCGGAATGCTTCGGCCCACTCGAAATTATGTTCGTCGACAAGCAACCGCATCAGCTCGACGATGGTGAGCGCCGGATGCGTGTCGTTCAATTGCAGCGCAACGGCGCCCGCGAGTTCATGCAAATTGCGTCCGTCAGCCAAATGCTGGGCCAACACATCTTGCAACGACGCGCTCACGCAGAAGTATTGCTGTTTAAAACGAAGCTCTTTGCCTTGCGGGGTCGTATCGTCCGGATATAGGACGCGAGACAGATTCTTCGCTTCGATTTGCTCGGTCACGGCGCCGGCATAGTTTCCGGCATTGAATGCTTCGATGCGGAAAGGTACGACCGCATCGCCCGACCACAATCGCAGATGATTCACGGTGGGACTGCGATTGCCGGGGATCAAGGTGTCATAGCCGACGGCCCATACATCGCGGGTGTTTACCCATTGATAGCGAACGCGCCCTTGTTCATCTCGGGTCGCGTGACATTCGCCGCCGAAGCGCACGCGATAGCGCACGCCGCCGCGGCCGCGTTCCCAAAAATTGTGGTAACGCAGCCATGAGCTGGCCAGCTCGCGTTGACTGCCGTTTTCTTCGATGCGCTGCATGAAGATGCCGTAGTCATATCGGATCCCGTATCCCGTCGCGGAATAGCCGAGCGTCGCAAGTGAATCCAAGAAGCAAGCGGCCAATCGTCCGAGACCGCCATTGCCGAGACCGGGATCTTCTTCTTCGGCGGCGATCAAATTCAAATCGTGACCGAATGTCTGCAGCGCATCGCGGACTTCCTCGAGTACGCCATCGTCGAACGCCGACAACGCGTTGATCAGACTGCGGCCGAGCAAAAACTCCATCGAGAGATAGCAGACTCGCTTGACTCGAGCCTGCGCGACGCGACGACGAGTGGCGAGCCAGCGCTCGGATAACTCTTCGCGAATGGCAATGGTGAGTGCGTCGTACACATCGCGACGCGAAGCCGTGGCGGGATCTTTACCTAGCGAACGCTCGAGGCGATCGACGATCGCTTCGCGAATGGCGCCGCGCCGCAGCGGTACGGAGGTCGCGACTGCACTGCGTGTTGAGCCGTTCACTAGAGGAGTGACTAAGGTTGCGGCTCCGCGCTCTCGCGCCGAGTCGGGGGTGGCGTGACGTCGGGAAAGGGTCCAGACGTTGGGGCGCTTGTGGGCGCCGACGCACCTTGAGTGGGTGCGCTACCGGGCGTTCCAGTCGCGAAATACGACGGCGGCCGATCAAGGCAACGCCCATCCCCTGTTGGAATAGCGGGTGCGGTCGGTCCGGCCGATGGAATCGTGAGCGACGCGGAATGATCGGGCGTCGAGAGCCCTGCCGGCGCGCGCAACGAGGGCGCGCTGGCAGCGGACATGTACGCCTCGTCGGAGTAATCGCAGGTGGGTTCCGAGGCGCAGCCCGCCAGCACGGCGGCGGTCGCTAAACCTATAAGAGTGATCGACTTGTGCATAAGAAAACCAAAACCAACTAGTGGTCTCACCGTACCGTTGAAGGATCGCGAAGTCCAGCGCATTGAGCCAGTAGCTCGGTGCGCTCCGCGGCCGTTAAATCCCGCCATTTGCCCGAAGCCAGTGCGCCAAGCTCGATATGCATGATGCGTACGCGCTGGAGGCGCACTACTTTATAGCCGTAAAAGGAACACATCCGGCGGATTTGGCGGTTCAAGCCCTGCGTCAACACGATGCGAAAGACGCAAGGCCCGGCACGCTTAGTTCGACATGGACGGGTAACAGTTCCGAGCATTCTCACGCCTTGGGCCATGCCTTGCAAAAAGATCGGGGTCACCGGCATGTCCACGGTCACCACATATTCCTTTTCGTGAGCATGCTCGGCCCGCAGGACCCGATTCACGATGTCGCCATCGTTGGTCAGTAGGATTAAGCCATCGGAGTCCTTGTCTAGCCGGCCGATGGGAAAGATTCGCTCGCCGTGACCGACGTGGTCCGCGATATTGCCCGGTACGTCGCGTTCCGTTGTGCAGGTGACGCCGGCCGGTTTGTTCAGCACGATGTAAACGGGCGCCTTCTTCGCGCCGATCGGATTGCCGTCGACGCAGACTGCGTCGCCCTCGCCCACCTGTGTGCCGAGCTTTGCGACTTCGCCATTGATCGTGACGCGGCCAGCTTCGATCCATGCATCGGCTTCTCGACGCGAGCAGGTACCGGTGTCGCTGATAAATTTATTCAATCGCATAAGTTTGCGTCGCAAGCACCCGGCTAGCCGCCGGCCTTCTTGACCTTGAAGCCGAGCTTCGTGAGTTCCGCCACCAGGGCATCGCGATGTTCACCTTGAATTTCGATGACGCCCTCTTTGACCGTGCCGCCGGTGCCGCAGCGCTTTTTCAATCGAGTGGCGAGCTTTTCGAGATCCGCTGCGGAGACCGGTGCGCCGCTCACAAGCGTGACGCCTTTACCCGCTCGTCCTTTCGTTTCGCGACTCACCCGGATCACGCCGTCGCCATGCGCCGGTTTCGTCGCGCCTTTACAGACGCAAGCGGTGACCGCGCGCAGACACTGCGGACACAGTCGGCCCACGCCTGTGCTGTACACCAACCCGCCTTCATCCTTGCCCGCCATTTATGCTGCCGCAGGCTCCGGCGGCTTCGGCGGGCCGCGATCGCGCAGCGGCAACACCGGCACAAACAGCGTAATCAATAAGCCCAGTGCCACGATCCACAGCGCGCCTTGCAGCATCGAAACGATCGCGGCCGAGAAGCCTTCCTTGATGGCGCGGCCGAAGCTCTTGGCCAAGCCTTCACCGATGCCATTCATCGCTTGCTTGATACGCGCCAACTCCTGCGCAGTTGCTTCACTAGTGTGTGCAGTGGGCGATGCAAAGGCTGCTTGTACGCGCTGTTTGATGGCATCCGGTACTTGCGAGCTGCTCATTACTTCAGCAGCGGCCGACGGGTCGCCTTGGTACGCGCGTTCGATCACTTCATACTGTTTGAGCAGTGCAGCGTCGATCTCTGTGCGCAGATTGCCGGGCTCCATCGCGCGTGCTTGCATGTGCCCCAAATCGACATGTTCGCTGCTCATGCCCGGAACACTCGGCAGACGCTTCGGCAGTTCGATCGCGAGGTTGTGCGTGAGCACCGTACCGAAAATAGCGATGCCAACGGTCGATCCGATTTGTCTGAAAAATTGGCTGCCGCTGGTGGCGATGCCGAGCTGACTCAGAGGCGCAGCATTTTGCGCCGCCAATCCGTACAAGCTTTGCAACGGCCCGAGACCCACGCCCAGAATCAACAGTCGCCAGTTGATCTGAAATAGGGTTGTGTCCGGACCGATTTGCGTGAGAAAGATCACACCTATTACCAGCGTGACGCAACCGGCAATCATCAGAGGCTTGTAGTGGCCGGAGTGCGACACCCATCGACCGCTCGCGATGCTGGCGATGATAATACCCAACATCAACGGCAGCAACGAGAAGCCGCTGTTCGTGGCGCTCACACCAAGCACCAGCTGCATGTAGAGCGGCATGAACATGACGACGCCCAAGAACGCCATATTGATCACGAACGATGCGGCATTTGTGACTGCGAACGTGGGGTTCTGGAGCAACGACATCGGCATGATGGGATCGGAAAACTTGCGTTCGACAGCGATGAAGACGCCGAGCGAGATCACAAACGTGGCGAACAAAGTGACGATGCGCGGCGAATCCCAAGCATGGGCATGGCCGCCCCAGGTCAGCGCCAAAAGCAATGGCACAAATGCCGTGACCAGGAATAGCGCTCCCCAGTAGTCGACGCGTCCGCCGCTTGAGAAATTGGTGCGCTTCATTTTGAAGGACAACATGAACAACGAAACCAACCCGATGGGCAGGTTCACGTAGAACACCCAGCGCCAACCTGCCACGTCGTGACCGAGTAAATGCACGCTGCCGTGGTCGGTGAAGAAACCGCCGATCGCCGGACCTGCCACGCTTGCGAGACCGAAGACGGCGCCGAACAATCCCATCACGCGACCGCGTTCGCGAGGCGCATACAGGTCGGCAATCGTGGCGAATGCACCGCTGAACAACGCGCCGCTCCCCAAGCCTTGTATTGCACGGAAAACGATCAACTGCACCATGCCGCCGCCTAAGACGGGCAAGTCGCCGAATTCGCCCGCCAAACCGCAGAGCGCGGAACCCAGCAAGAAAATACTGACGCCGACGATCAAGATGATTTTGCGCCCGTAGAGATCGCCCAGCTTGCCGTAGATGGGCACCATGATCGTGGAGGTCAGCATGTAGGCCGTTGCTGTCCACGAGTACATCTCGAGGCCATGCAACTCCGCGATGATCCGCGGCATTGCTGTGGACACAATAGTTTGATCGAGCGCGCTCAATAGAAAGACGATCATGATCGCGGCAATAGTGAGGCGCTTTTCGCGATCGGTAATCTGCAGCTGAGTCACAAAGTTCTCTTAAGTGTATGGGTGGTAGTCGCAACGGGTCGTCGCAACGGCCGGTCGCAGCGTCATCGACGTTGCGTGACGGCGCTTATTTCACAAAGCGTTCGCGCAGTTTTGCTTTCCAGAATTTTCCGGTCGACGTGCGCGGGACTGCGTCGATGAACTCGACGCGATCCGGTACCTGCCATTTGGCAAAGACGGTGCCGAGATGTTCGTGCAGTTGATCGGTGGTGACGGTCGCGTTCGGCTTCACGACCACGCACGCTAAGGGACGCTCGGTCCACTTTGCGTCGGGGATCGCAATCACTGCTGCTTCAGCCACGGCCGGATGGCCCATCAATAAATTTTCCATATCGACGGAACTGATCCACTCGCCGCCCGATTTGATCAGATCCTTGGTGCGATCGACGATGCGCACGTAGCCATGGGTGTCGACAGTAGCCACGTCGCCGGTCCGCAGCCAGCCGTCGTCCGTGAACTTCTCCGGATCATGAGGAACATTGAAATAGGTGCCGGTAATCGTAGGTCCGCGCACTTGGATTTCACCGCGAGCTTTGCCGTCCCAGGCTTGCACGGTGCCATCGTCATCCATCAATCGCAGGTCGATGAACGGTGCGGGCACGCCCACGGTGGTTGTCAACGCGATGGCTTTCTCTTCGTCGCAGCCGGCGAACTCCGGCTTGATGTAAGACAAACAAACCAACGGACTCGTCTCCGTCATGCCCCACGCTTGCACGACCTCTGCGCCGTGGCGCTTGAATGCACGGATCAACGCCTCCGGCACCGCCGAGCCGCCGACCAATGTTCGCATCCCTTTCGGCAGCTTGTACTTATCGGGATGAGCATCGAGCAATTGCACCATGCCGAGCCAAATCGTCGGCACGCCCAATGCGTACGTCGGCTGTTCCGTCATGACCATGTCCAACAAATCCGCGGGACCTAAGTGCGGACCCGGCAAAATCATTTTGATGCCCATCATTAGGCAGGCGTATGGCACGCCCCAACAATTAACATGGAACAGAGGCGTCACTGCTAGCACGCTATCGCGCCCCTTCAACCCCCAGTGATCCGGCAAGCTCGCCACCAACGTGTGTAGCACCGTCGAACGATGCGAGTAGACGACGCCCTTCGGACGACCGGTCGTGCCTGACGTGTAGCACATCGAGATAGGATCGTCCTCATCGTGAGGAACGTAATCGAATTCTTTTGGTGCCGATGCGATGAATTGTTCGTAGTCGATGAAAGGCGCTTCGACCTTCACACCGGTCAGGGGCACGACGATGACCTTTTCGAACTTCACTTGGTCGCGCATTTTCTCAAGGATAGGCAACAACACGTCGTCGATGATCAAGAAACGATCCGATGCGTGATTCGCAATCCATGCGATTTCGTCAGGGGCAAGTCGCAGATTCAAAGTGTGCGCGACGCCACCGGCGGCGGGAATGCCGAAATAGCATTCGACGTGTGCATAGTGATTCCAAGATAGCGTCGCAACGCGTTCGCCCTTTTTGAGTCCGACTGCCAATAGCGCAGACGCGAGTTGCCGGGCACGGCGATGAATATCCGCAAAGCTGTGGCGCACGATCGACTTGTCCGGCATCCGGCTCACGACCTGCGACAGCGGATATATTTTGGCCGCGCGTTCGAGGATCGAATTGACCGACAGCGGCACGCGTTGCATCGTCGACTGCATTACTCAGCCCCTGCTATCTCGTATTTAAGAGGGGCCGCAGGGTAGCGCGAAGGCGGGTGCGCGGGAAGGCGCAAGTCAGCGGCGAATTGATACGTTAAGTCGAGATTTGCGCGGCCTGCATAGGACCGGGCTGAGGCGCGTCCTTGCTGCTGGCCGGAACTGAGCGTCTGGTGCGCTCGCGCCCGTTACGGGTTTATTCCGGCCGAATGCTCTTTAAAATCCTGAAGAGTCTGTGATCCTGGGTCCGAAGACCCTCCCCTGAAGGACGTTATTCGAAAATTTGCGTGACGACGAATAACAAGCTGGCAAGTAACAACATGGCTGCGATGGTCATAAATATCTCCTTTTGTGCGGTCTAAATTTCGATGCTGCGCTGCAACATCTTGCAATGCAGCATAACATAAAGACTTTGCTACGCAAGGCCCGGAAAATCGCGAGACCGTCCAGAGATCAGGAGGCTTTCAACACCCGCGGACGAGCACTAATGCGCGCTTACATCAACTAAATCAGTAAGTTGGACAACCAGTACTCTCTGGCACCGAAGCCCTGATCGCTACGTGGACGGTCGGCTTCACAGAGCTTTGACGAGCATTAACAATTCCTATCGCTTGGCCCGGTGTCGTTGGCCCACAGATGTTGGTCCAGAAAAGTCGGTTCAGAGAAGTCAGCCTCGCCCTTTGCACCCCTAGGCTCATAGATAAGCCCGGTGAGATATCCCCTTGGCTTGCAGGCCGGTCAGGGAATAGCGTTGGCGTTCGCCCTCCACCTCTTTAAGCTCGGCGGATGCGACATCTCCTCCTTATCTATGGCGGACACGCCGGTGGCCGCGTTGAAGCCCTGACTACGGCAGTCAAAGACGGCATCGCCCACTGCGCGGACGAAATCGAACTCCGTTGCCTGCCCGCCCTCACCGCTGGCGTCGACGATCTCCTGTGGGCACATGGCTTGCTGATTGGCACACCAGAACACTTTGGGTACATGTCGGGCGCCGTGAAAGATTTCATGGACCGCACTTTTTATCCGGTCGAAGGCAAAGCGGACGGACTGCCTTATGCGATTTATATCAGTGCCGGCAATGATGGAACCGGCGCGCAGTCGTCGATCGAACGCATTGCGCTAGGTTACAAATGGAAACGCGTGGCCGACCCATTAATAGTCAAAGGCGCGCCGACGCAGGCGGCGTTGAATCAGTGTCGCGAATTGGGTCACACGATGGCGGCGGGCCTAGGCGCGGGCATCTTCTAGATCACTTGCGACCGCACGTCGGGCTGCCTAGAGTGCGTCTCTACAGCCAGATCGAATTCGAACTAAAATTCTGGATTGAGACCGAGAACGCGATGACCCAACAAGCAAAACCTTATATCCCGGATTCCGCGGTGTTGCCTGAGCTGACGCTGCGCGCGTTGGTTGTCGGCACACTGCTTGGGATGATTTTCGGCGCGTCGTCGCTCTATCTCGTCCTCAAGGTGGGCCTTACGGTTAGCGCATCGATTCCTGTGGCGGTTATTTCGATCACGCTCTTCAAGCTGCTGCAGAAGTTCCGCGTGCGCAACGCGACCATTCTTGAGAACAACATCTCGCAAACAGCCGGCTCCGCCGGTGAATCGCTGGCATTTGGCGTAGGCGTGACCATGCCCGCGATCATGATTTTGGGTTTCGATTTGGAATTGATGCGCGTGATGATGGTGGCCGTGTTGGGCGGTTTGCTCGGCATCTTGATGATGATTCCCCTCCGCCGCGCGTTGATCGTGCGTCAACATGGCATCCTGAAATATCCGGAAGGCACTGCCTGTGCCGAAGTACTAAAGGCCGGCGCATCGGATGAATCGCGCGCGGCAGCCTCTGACATCGCAACAGCGGAGCAGGGCGGCAGCGAGCTCCGTGCGTCGACCATCTTCACGGGCTTCGGCATCGGTCTTGCGTACAAGTCGTTGATGGTCGCGTTTAAAGGTTGGCGCGATGTGCCCGGCATCACGTTCGGCGCGCCGTTCAAGGCCGGCTCGGTGGCCGTAGAAGTCTCTCCGGAGTTGGTCGGTGTCGGTTACATCATCGGCCCCCGGATCGCGGCAACGATGGCCGCGGGCGGCGTGCTCGCGTACCTCGTGCTCATTCCCTTGATTAGCTTCTTCGGCGGCGCCACACCAGGCGTGATCTCGCCGGGCGCCATCCCCATCGCCGAGATGGGTCCGAATCAAATCCGTGGCGCCTACATCTTGTACATCGGCGCTGGCGCGGTTGCCGCGGGCGGCATCATCAGCTTGTTCCGCTCATTGCCGTTAATCATCGGCAGCTTGCAGCGCAGCTTCGAAAGCATCGGTGGTACTGCGGGCGGTGCGCCGGCGCTGCGCACTGAGCAAGAGTTGTCCATGAAGTTCGTCTTCGGCGGCCTACTGGTGTTGGCGCTCGGCATCGTCTTGGCGAAACCGATGCACATGAACATTTTCGGGGCGCTACTGATCATCGTGTTCGGTTTTTTGTTTGTCGCGGTTTCCTCTCGCCTGGCCGGTGAAGTCGGCACCTCGTCGAATCCGATCTCGGGCATGACGGTAGCCACATTGCTTCTCACGTGCGGTTTGTTCTTGCTGCTCGGGTGGACGGGAGGCGAGTGGTACGTCACGGCTTTGTCGGTCGGCGGCATCGTCTGCGTCGCGGCCGCTTGCGGAGGCGCGACGTCGCAAGACTTAAAGACGGGGTTCTTGGTCGGCGCGACGCCCCGTTATCAACAGATCGCGATTTTGATCGGCAGCTTGGCATCCGCACTGATCCTGGGGCCGATCCTGCTCAAGCTCAACGACACGGCCACGGTCTATGTGCCGATCGCGCAAATCGCACCGAACGGTGTGCAGGTAGACGTCGCGTCGCTGGGCGACAAACGCGAAGCACTCCGCGGGCCGCAAGCACGCACCGACGCAAATGAGTATCGCGTCTGGCACAAGACCAGCATTGAGGGCGGTCCCGCCGGCAAGTACTTAGTGAACGATTCGGGTAATGCGGTATGGCTCGTCGATCCCGGCATCAACGGCGTCTACAACAAGCGGCCCGACGGCACGGAAGTGCGCAAGTTCGACGCGCCCAAAGCGACGCTGATGTCGTACATCATTAAGGGTGTGCTCGATCGCGAACTGCCGTGGAGCCTTGTTCTGTTCGGCGCCATGCTGGCAATCTGCGCAGAGCTGGCATCGATTTCGGCGCTGCCGTTCGCAGTCGGCATCTATCTGCCGCTCTCTACCTCTGCGCCGATTTTTATCGGCGGCATGATTCGCTGGTGGATTGATCGCAATCTGCGCAAGAAGCTCGCGCATCGAAATCTTGACGAAACGCAGTTCCAAGCCGAAGCCGATCGCAGCCCCGGTGTGTTGCTCGCATCAGGTTACATTGCGGGGGGCGCAATTGCGGGCATCATCATCGCATTCATGGCGGGCGTGCTTGATGAAGCCAATGCCAAGTTAGACACGTGGGCGAAAGCGAACAATCCGTTCTTCGAGGGCGCCTATGCCGACGCGTTGGCGTTGATCCCGTTCGTCATCCTCATCACGTTCTTGTGGCTGGTGGGCAACGGCACGCTCATGGGCAGCAACACTAGCGGCAAGAAGAGCTGATCGATGAGCATGCTCGATCTCATGCGTGACGCGGCCGCGGCCGCGCGCGTGTCGCCGCGCGAGTTCATCCTGCCCTCGGATCATTCGGTCACCGTCAACAATTTGCGCCTGCATTATCTCGATTGGGGTAACACACATTTACCGCCCGTTTTGCTGCTGCATGGCGTGCGGCTGCAAGCGCACACCTGGGACATGGCCGCCCTATTGCTACACGATCACTATCACTTGATCGCGGTCGACCAGCGCGGACACGGCGACAGTGAATGGACGTCCGATGCGCAGTTCGAACTCGATACGTTCGAACTCATGCTCGAGGACACGCGTCAACTGGTCGATGCATTGCAGCTCGATAAATTTATTCTGGTCGGCATGTCGATGGGCGGCATCACAGCCATGCGTTTCGCCTCGCTATTCTCGGATCGTCTCGCTGCGCTTTGCATCGTCGACATTGCGCCGACAACGATGAATGCCGGCGTGTTATCGATGGAAGGCTTCCGCATCGAAACTGAAACGTTGAGCCGTTTCGACGACTTCGTCGAGCGCGCACACAAGTTCATGCCGCATCGACCACTCGCCCAGTTGCGCTACAGCTTGATGCATAGCTTGAAGGAGTTGCCCGACGGTCGATGGACGTGGAAGCAGGATCACCGCGCCGGCGCTGTCCGTCGATTGACCCCGCTTGCCGACCTTTGGCAAGCCTTGCCCGGGATCAAGGTACCTACGCTTCTGATGCGCGGTGCCCAGAGCAATGTGCTGGCACCGGACGTCGCCGAGCAAGTCGTTGCAGCACTCCCTCATGGCAAGCTAGTCACCATCGACCCGGCCACGCACAACGTGCATAGCGACAACCCTGTTGCTTTCGCGCGTGACCTTCACGCGTTCTTGGAACAGGCGCTTAACTAGGGAGTCAGGGCGATCGCCTCGATATTTTCGGTCGATCGAGTCACACTGTGCGTCTTGCTTGACGCGCAGCCATGCCCTTCCCTTCCTCTCAATACCTCCGCAGCGACGCCCGCAAAATCCTGACGCTGGGTGCGCCGTTGATCGCCAACAATTTGGCGACCTCCGGCATGGCTTTCGCCGATACGGTCATGGCCGGGCAATTGGGCGCGCGTGAATTGGCGGGTCTGGCAGTGGGTGTTGGCTACTACATGCTGTGCTTCTTGTTCGGCATGGGTGCATTGATGTCGATATCGCCGTGCGTCGCGCATGCATACGGGGCGGGTGACGACGAAAGCGTCACTCGATATCTGCGTCAGTCGCTTTGGATCGTGCTCGGGATTTCGGCGCTTGTGGTGTTCGCGCTCCATCAATCGGCCGCCCTCTTCGAGTGCTTTGACATCGAAGCCGGCATTCGCCCGATTGCCATCGGGTATGCCGAAGCGGTGAGCTGGGGTATTCCACCGTTCTTCGGGTTCTTGGCGCTGCGCTACACGAGCGAAGGCCTCGGCATTACGCGACCCATCATGTTCATCGCGTTCCTAGGCCTCGCGGTCAATGTTCTGGGGAACTGGTTGTTGATCTACGGCCATTGGGACTTGCCGAAAATGGGCGCCATCGGCTGCGCCGTCGCCACGGCGATTGCACAATGGCTGATGTTCTTTGCAATGCTGTTCTATATGCGCCGCCATGCGGCCTACAAAGAGTATGGATTCTTTCGGCGCATCGATCAGCCGCAATTCGATGTCATTAAACAACTGTTGTCCATCGGCTTGCCGATTGCCGGATGTCTAACGGCGGAAGGCGGCTTGTTCGTGGTTGCTGCATGGTTGATGGGTTCGATGAGTGCGACGATTGCGGCCGCTCATCAAATCGCTCTCAATTACGCATCGCTAATGTTCATGATTCCATTGGCAATGAATTCCGCGACCACGATTCACGTTGGCCATGCGCTCGGCCGAGGAGATAAAGAAGCCGCACGCATTTCAGGCTGGGTCGGCATCTCGATGTGCGGCATGGTGATGTTCGTCTCCGCGCTGTTCATTGTCGTCTTCAACGATCAAATCGCCGCGATGTACACCAGCGATCTCCCAGTACGCGAACTGGCCATGACATTGCTCTTGATGGCAGCCATCTTCCAAGTCAGCGACGGCATGCAGGTGGGCGCTGCGGGTGCGTTACGCGGCTTCAAGGATACAAACGTCCCGCTCGCGATCACGCTGTTCGCGTACTGGTTGGTGGGGTTTCCGGTCGCCTATTATTTTGGCGTGTACCGGAACGGCGGACCTGTCTACGTCTGGGCAGGTTTGATTGCGGGACTGACAGTCGCGGCGATGTTGTTGAACCTGCGCTATCGCGCAATATCGAAGCGGCAATAGGCTACAGGCAGAGACAAAGAACTTGAGAAGCTGACGTCAAGTAGATTAGACGTACATATGCGTGCTAGTCGACGAGACTCGGAGTTGGACGTTGCTCTGGCTGTAGCTTGCAGCCTATTCCTATGTGAGTCGATTCAATCCGTTGTACGCCGCAACCCGATACGCCTCTGCCATCGTCGGGTAGTTGAAGGTCGTATTCGTGAAGTACCGAATGTTGTTGAGCCCGGGACAAGCCATCACAGTCTGACCGATGTGAACGATTTCCGAAGCGCCATCTCCGAAACAATGGACGCCGAGAATCGCCAAAGTTTCGGCATGGAAGAGGATCTTTAGCATGCCGACCTTGGCTTCCGTCATTTGTGCACGAGCCAAGCTCTTGAAGGCGGTATGCCCCACCTCGTACGGCACACGCGACGCTTGCAGTTCGCGTTCGGTTTTTCCGACGGACGAAATTTCCGGCAACGTGTAAATGCCGCTGGGGATCATATCTAAGCTATGCGGCTCAATGTTCGGATCGAGAATGTGCTGCACGGAATGACAGCCTTGCACGTACGCGGCACTGGCTAGCGCCGGCGGTCCGATCAAATCACCTACCGCATAAATGTGCGGTACAGCAGTTTGATAGTGATTGTTCACCGCGATCTGGCCTCGCGAGTTCACTTGCAAGCCGACGCTCTCCAAATTCATGTCATTGGAGTTGCCGGTTCGGCCGTTTGCCCACAAGAGGAGATCCGATTTGATCTTGCGGCCCGACTGCAAATGCAACACCACGTCGTTCTCGCGGGCCTCGAGCGATTCGAATTGCTCATTGTGGCGAATCACACAGCCTTGTTCGCGTAAATGGTATGACAACGCTTCGGCGATCTCCTCGTCCAAGAACGACAGCAACCGATCTTGCGTATTCACTAGTGTGACCTTGGCGCCCAAGTTGATGAAGATCGATGCGTACTCGCAGCCGATGACGCCGGCGCCATAAATAGTGATCGCGAACGGATGTTGGTCGTAGCGCAGAATGCTGTCGCTGTCGCAAATGCGTGGATGCTTGAAATCGAGTTCAGGCGGATGGTAGGGACGCGATCCGGTTGCGATGACGATCTGATCGGCGCTGATTCGCTGCTTCGCTCCTAACGACGACTGCACATCGAGCGTATGCGTATCGACAAAGCGCGCTTGACCTGCATAGATCGGCACGCGATTGCGTTCGTAGAAACGCCGGCGACTTGCGACTTGCGCCTCCGTCACTTTAGTGGCGGTCGATAACAAATCGGGATAGCGCAGATTCAGGTGCCCGCGAATATCGCTAAGCAACGGATCGCGGCGCACATCGTGCAATGTTTTGACGGCTTGACGCAGCGCCTTGCTCGGAATCGTGCCCCAATGCGTACAACCGCCGCCCACGTCCTCGTGTCTTTCGCAGATGGCAACGCGCTTATGATTTTTGGCGGCCATCATAGCCGCCCCTTCGCCGGCGGGGCCGCTACCAATCACGATGATGTCGAATTTTTCCATACCGCAATCTTACTCAAACGCGCGCACTTGCGCCCGCGCAATGCCTATTTCACGCGTCCCACTGTAGGACAAATTGATTTTTTCGCGCACCGGCAGAATGCGGCTGCGACGTGGCACGCGCTATTGGATAATCGCGCTCATTAGTATCCGTTTATATCTAAATCAAAGCAGGCGACGGATGTCGACGCGGAATTCGGAAATTCGATTCACATTGATGTGCTTGCCACTCTTGGCATCAATTGCACTCGCATTGCCGTTTCCGTCTTTTGCTCAAGTGCCGGAGACGCCCGCCACGGAGCCTACTCCGGACACCGCCGTTCCTGCTGTCGTTCCTACTGATCGGGGTGATTTGGACAGGACGGCTGAGACACCTGCGGCCGATGCAACGACAGTGCCGGAACCACCAGAACCGCCGAAGCCCACCACGGACGAGATATGCGGCCCGATGAAAGAGGACACGCCTTGGATCGATTGGGTTCGCGATGGGCTATTTCGACTAACGTGCGGCTCGGTATCCTGGCTCGATGGTCTATTCGGCAATCGCAGTTACGATTCGGAATACCGGAAGACCAATGGCGTCGCGACTGTCGGCGGGTTGTGGAGCCAACGCGATCAGTTTGACAAGGTATTGCGCTTCCGGGCTCGCGTTTACTTTCCGCAAGTCAGCGAGCGCTTTCACGCATTTCTCGGGCGTGAGAACGAGGACGAAATCGTCAACGAGTCGCGCGCCGAATTGCACGGCCTACCCACTCAGTTCAATCGCAACGCGGAGGAATCCGTCTTCCTTGGATTAGGTTATCGCGACCAGGTCCGGCCACGCGGCTCGTTCGATTTCGATGCAGGCGTGAAGATTCGCTCACCGATCAAACCGTACGTTAAAGGCAGCTATCGATTCGCACGCAAGCTATCCGAGCAAGACTTGATTCGCCTGCGTGAGATCTTGTTCTGGGATAACGAAGATCAAATCGGCGTCACCTCCATTGTCGATTACGATCACGTTTTCAACGAGGAGCTGCTGGTTCGCTGGAGCGGCTCCGCCACCTTCGCACAGGAAACCGAAGGCGTTCGCTGGTATTCGAACGTTGCGCTCTACCACCTCGTCAGCGAGAAGCGCGCCTTCGCTTACGAAGTCTCTGCGGACGGCAGCACCGATCGTGCCGTTTCACTCTCGAATTACGGGTTCACAACCGTTTACCGTCAGCGCGTTCTACGGGAATGGTTAACGATGGATATACGTACCGGCATCAACTGGCCGCGTTACTCGCCTGAAGAAGTGCGGCACTCGAACCTCTTCGCGAGCTTGGCGTTCGAACTCAGCTTCGGCAGAAACTAACGTCGCGATCCCACATCGAGGTGTAAACTGATTGCCCTCGCAGTTGGTGCCCTTAGTGTCCTCATCGGATCAGCAATTCAAATCGGGCATTGCCGCCGCCGCAACCGCCTATTTTTGTTGGGGCCTGTTCCCCCTTTTCTGGAAATTACTCGAGCGACTTCCAGCCATCGAATTGATGGCGCATCGCGTTGTCTGGTGCACGCTCGTAGTATTCGCATACCTCGCGTTCAAGGGCAGCGCACGCTTTTGGCGCAATCTCGATTGGCCTTTGATGCGTATGCTGGCATTGAGCAGCGGACTGCTGGCGATCAATTGGTGGGTCTATATCTGGGCCGTCAACAACGGCCATATCGTCGAGAGCAGCCTCGGGTACTTCATCAATCCATTGGTCGCTGTGCTTTTCGGCGTCCTATTCTTAAAAGAGAAATTGAACGGTGCGCAGAAAGTTGCCGTCGCATTGGCTGCGGCCGGCGTCTTGTATTTGACCGTACAGGCAGGTAAGCCGCCTTGGATCGCGCTTGCGTTAGCGTTGTCGTTCGGCAGTTACGGACTGATACGCAAGGTCGCAGTGGTCGACTCCGCTAACGGTTTGCTGGTTGAAGGCCTTTGGTTGTTCTTGCCGGCGTTCGCGTTCCTTTGCTGGCTTGGATTCAACGGCACCGGCGGCCTGGGCACCCTCGGGTTGCGCACCGACCTGCTGTTGGCGGTCACGGGTCCCATCACCGCTATTCCACTTGTGCTCTTCGCATATGGCGCACGACGCATTCCGTTGTCGTTGGTCGGTATCCTGCAATACATCGGACCCACTTTGCAGTTCGCATCCGGCGTTTGGATTTTTCACGAGCCGTTCCCGAGGGACCGGTTGTTCGGCTTCGCCCTGATCTGGGCCGCCCTGATCGTCTATACGGGGAACGGCTTGACTGCCCTCACCCGGCCAGCCATACGCTCCGAGTGACCCATCGTTTCGTGACAGCTGCCTCGTAATCGGACGTGCCCGTCCGCACATCTTGACGATTTTCACGTTGCGGGCGGCGGCTAATTCATTAGCATGGCAACTATTAGCTAGCTATTGATCTAGGTCGCGATGTCCAAGGCACCCAAACCAGTTTCGTCCACAAAGGCGCTCACCAGCCAAGCGATCCCGCGCGACGGCGCATCGGTTGAGGACACCTTCCTCAATCTTCTGTGGGAGCTGCCCCGTCTGTGGCGTACCGCGATGGATCGACGGCTCAAGCCGCTCGGACTTTCGGAAGCGAAGTGGCGCACGATTCTGTTGTTGTCGCGTCATTCGCAAGGAACCAGTCAAGTTGAATTGGCCGCGCGACTCGGCATCGAAGCCCCGACCGTCGCGCGGTTGCTCGATCGGCTCGCAGCGGACGGTTGGATCGAACGCCGCGCGGCTGAGCACGATCGCCGTATCAAGACCGTTCATCTGCTGCCGAAAGCATCGGGCATCTTGAAACAGATCGACAAGGTAATTCTCGAATTGCGCAAGGAAGGATTGTTCGGCCTAAGCAAAGCGGAAATCCTGGCTTGTGCTCGCACGCTGCAAAAGATGCGCGCCAACGCGGAACACGCCGCACCCTCTCTATCGAAAACCTCCTTAGGAAAGCGCTAAGCGCCCATCGTCATGGCTCAAACACTCAAGCATCCGTTCGTTTGGCTCGTCCTCATAATGGCCGTCGCCACCGGCGTGTATTGGTTTTGGCATCGTGGCCAACAATATGAAGCAACAGAGAATGCCTACGTGAATGCACACGTAGTGCGCATCGCGGCTCAAGTCACCGGCCAGGTGACGACGCTGCATGTCGACGAGAACCATTCCGTCGTCAAAGGCGCATCGTTGATCAATATCGATCCGCAACCCTTCAAGATCGCCGTGGAACGTGCGTCTGCGCAACTTCAACAAGCTCGCTACATGGTGCAACGTACAACTGCGTCGTTGCATGACGCTGAGGCACTGGTGCGGCAACGCGAAGCGGAACTCGACAACGCCAAGAGTAACAACAAGCGCGCACAGGATTTGCTCGCGAATAAGTTGGTGGCGAAGGAACGCGCCGATTTAACGGAGACGCAAGTGAAGATCGCGGAAGCGGCGCTCGATTCCGCACGCGCACGCTTGGCGGCGGATCGCGCCGACCTGGGCAGCGCCGGCGACAACAATGAATCGATTCGTCAGGGAAACGCCGCGCTGGAACAGGCGCAATGGGATTTGCGTAATTGCGAAGTGCTCGCTCCCACCGCCGGTGATGTCACCAATCTGGCTGTTCGCGCCGGCGATATCGTTGCCAAGAATCAAACGCTGTTCTCGGTCATCGATACCTCGGAATACTGGATCGACGCGAACTTCAAGGAAACGCAGCTGGAGAAGATCAGACCGGGACTTGAAGCAGAGATCCGCATCGATATGTATCCCGACAAGGTCTTCCACGGCAAAGTCGACAGCATCAGCGGCGGCAGCGGTACGGCCTTCTCCTTGCTGCCCACGCAGAATGCGACGGGCAACTGGGTGAAGATCGCTCAGCGCGTGCCAGTGAAAATACGCGTACTGGACGCTGACGCAAAATTTCCGCTGCGCATCGGTACCAGCGGTTCGGTGCGAGTGAAAATCGAAGGCTGAACTCAGTGAGCGTCACCTCCGACAGTTTGGCTAGCAGCCAGCCGGTGGCAAGCATCAATCGCGTGATGGTGGTGATCGCCGTCATGTCGGCGACAATGATGCAGATGTTGGACACGACGATCGTCAACGTGGCGCTGCCCCAGATGCAGGGGCAGCTCGGTACGACGTCATCAGAGATCAGTTGGGTGTTGACGAGTTACATCGTTGCGTCGTCGATCTTCATGCCGCTGACTGGTTACTTCACCGATCGCCTTGGGCAAAAGCGCTACCTGATTTTCGCCACTGTCGGCTTCGTCGTCGCCTCTATTCTTTGCGGTCTGTCTTTCAGCTTAGGCGAGATCGTGCTGTTCCGAATCATGCAAGGCGTGTCGGGCGCGGCGCTTGCGCCCTTGTCGCAAACCATCATGACCAGTCTCTACAAGCCGGAAGAACGCGGCAAGGCGATGGCGCTGTGGGGATTGGGCGTGACATTCGGGCCGGTGCTCGGGCCAACGTTGGGTGGTTGGCTAACGGAAGCAATTTCCTGGCGATGGACATTCTTCATCAACATCCCCGTCGGCATCGCATCCATTTTGCTTGCGCTCAAATATGTGCCGGATAGCCCGAAACAAAAGCGGACCATGGACTGGACGGGCTTCGTGTTGTTGGGCCTGGCTGTCGGCGCGCTGCAATACGTATTGGATCGGGGTAGTCGAGTAGATTGGTTCGAAGCCGAGGAAATCGTGCTCGCGACAATATTGTTCGTCGTATCGCTCGGGCTATTCCTTCGGCACATCCTGAGCGATGTCGAGCATCCGATATTCGATCCCCGCATCTTCTTGAATGCAAACTTCACCATGGCGACAATCATCGCGATGGCGCTGAGCCTCGGCATGTTCGGCTCGATGATCCTGCAACCGATTCTGATGGAGTCGCTATTGGGCTATCCAGTGTCGGAAACAGGACTATTGATGGCGCCGCGCGGACTCGCGGTCGGCTTCGGCATGCTTGTGGTGGGCCGCCTATCGGGCCGCGTCGATCCGCGGCTTCTCGTGATGTCGGGCATGGGTTGTATGTTGTTCGCAGCGCTTGCGATGTCACGCTACACGGTCGAAGTGGATGCGTGGACGCTGGTATGGCCGGGCTTGCTACAAGGCGTCGGCATCGCACTCATCATGGTACCGCTATCCGTCTATGCCTACACAACGCTCGCGCGCGAACGTATGGCGGAAGCCGCCGGCATGAACAATTTGATTCGCAATCTGGGCTCGTCGATCGGCATCTCCTTTGCCGCCACGATGTTCTCGCGCTACACGCAACAAGGCTGGCAACAGCTCAGCGCGTACACGAATCCGGCTCATCCCGCCGTGCAGGAATTTCTCGCACGCCTGCATCTCACGCCGGACGATCCGCTCGGCGCCATGGTGCTAGCACGCGAAGTCGGCTTGCAAGCCGCCATCGCCGCGATGTCGAAGGTATATCTCTGGATCGGCGCCGCCATCGTCGTGATGGTGCCGATTGTGTTCTTCATGCGGCCGTCGAAGTCGCAACCGGCTGGGCCGGCGCCGGTGGTGGAAGCGCACTGAGGCGCTCCGCGCCAGGCCCTAGTAGCTAGGCTCTAGGTGCTAACCAGAAAAGGAGACTGTGCAAACACCTTCCTCTTCCCGGATCTCCACTCTGACTAGAGCCTAGAGCCTAGAGCCTAGGGCCTAGTACCTAGCGCCTTCCGAGTCGCGCCGTACGCTACTCGGCAACCTTTGCACTCTCCACTTTCACTCGCGCCGTCTGCAATTGCTCCGGTGTCAGTGCCCCAAGACCCGCAACGACCGTGGCTTGTTGACCCGCCTGCACTGCACTCGGGACCTTCACTGTGCCGCCTTGTTGCACGATGCGGCCATTTGCATCGACCAGCACTGGCGTCACTTGAATATCCGTGAGAGTCACCGGCGCGCGATTTTGCACGACGACCACCGTACGGCCTTGAGCGTCGACGCGAATTGCTGCGGCAATGTATTCACCGGGATTCTGCGGCAGATCCATCGTCACGAATTCCTTGGCTGCGGCTTGACCGTAGCTGCTCTCGGAGCCCGCTGCTAACTTGTAGTGCTGGAGCGCCGCGGCGCTGTCGCCGCGCTCACGCGCCAAGTTACCGAGGAAGAACGCGGCGGGAGCGGTCGGCAGCAAATCGTTGCTGCGCTTCAACCATTCTTGCGCTCTGGCTTTGTTGCCGGCTTGAAACTGCGCGATGCCGCCGCCCAGGTACGATCCGAAGTAGCCGGGGTTGAAGCTGATGGCCTTCTCGTAATGAGGAATCGCTTCTTTATGTCGCTTCTGTGCGATTTCGATCTCGCCGAGGAGTTCGTGGAAGCGGCCTTCCTGTGGCTGCAGTCGCAGCGCTTCGTTCGCGGCAGTCTTGGCGGCCGCGTAGTCTTTCTTTTGCAGTGCCGCGGAGGCCTGATCGAACTTATCGTAGGCGGGCTTTGCTCGTGTCAGCTTTGCGAGCCGCGTTTGGTACCGTTGCTCTCCCAAGTCGCCGCCGGCGCCGAGCGCAGCGGCATGTTCCTTATTCTTCGCAACGCGTTCTTGTGACGGAGGATGCGACGCAAACAATCCTTCGATGAACCCCTGACTTGCGGCGCCGCGTGAATTCGACAAGCGCACAAACGTTTCCTGCAATGTGACCGCACCCTGCAGATTGTAGCCAGCGGCCTTCATGTACTTCATGCCGAACTCGTCGCTCTCCAATTCCTGATCGCGACCGTACTTCATCTGCACCATCTGCAGTCCCGCACCCGCGCCGCCGACCACGAGTCCCGCGATATTTTCGTCGAGACCGCCTACAGCCGCGCCGATCTGCGCCACAGCCAGCGTCCCTTGCATGATCGTGCCACGCTCTTGCGCTTTAGCCCCGTGACGAGCCGCCGCATGGACAATCTCGTGACCGAGCACGGCTGCCAGCTCCGCCTCATTCTTCAATTCTGTGAGCAGGCCGCGATTGACGGCGATCTTGCCGCCGGGCAGCGCCCACGCGTTCGGGACCGAGTTATTGAGTACTTTGAATTCATAAGGCAGCTTGCGATCGGCCACCGCGGCAAGCTTCTGACCAATCTCGTTCACATACGCCGTGAGCTCCGGCATCGTCTCCATTTCCCCACCTTCGCTTTGCCGCGCAGGCGCATACGCTTGCTGCCCCATCTGCAGCTCCTGCCCCTCGGAAACGAATTGAATTTCACGCTTGCCGGTCACTGGATTGGTACCGCAGGCGGACGCCAGAATGATCAGGCTTGCCCACACCGCTGCGGTGGTCGATGACAACTTTAAATTTGCGTGCGCACTCATACCGGCTCCTTCAAAAATTCGTCGATCATTCTACGCCTCGGCTTTAGGCCGAATCTAGGTTCGATGGAACCGAGTTCGATGGAATTTGTGCTCTTCGGTCAGAGATCAGAGGTCAGTCGACACTCTTCAACCCGGTCGAACCCGGCCTCGAGACTCTCGTCGCATCGCTCCTTTCGCGTTTCACCGAGACAACCCGTTGATCGCTTGCTTTTGAGCGAACGGAAACTTAAACTCCTATTCCCGTTTCCTCGGTTTCTCGTGCCATGCGCCGCGCCAGCAAAGACGAAAGCCTCGACAGCCAAGCTCAGATTGTGCGGCAACGCATTGTCATAGGTGCTCGTCTGCACTTTCTGGCACACGGCTTTAGATCCGTGACGATGGACGATATTGCCGTCGAGCTTGGCATGAGCAAGAAGACGCTGTACGCGCACTTTCGCAGCAAGGTGGAACTCGTGCAGGCAGTGATCCGCGATAAGTTCCGTGAGACAAACACCCTGCTGAACGCCATCACGCCCAATGCAAAAGACGATTTCTCCGGCACGCTCCAGCGTCTCTTGGCCTGCTTGCAAACCCAGACCCATGAAATACAACCGGCGTTCATTCGCGACGTGCAGCGCGAAGCGCCCGACGTGTTCGGGTTAGTCGAGCAGTTACGGAAGGAACTTATTCAGCTGCACTTCGGCCGCCTGTTTGCGGCAGGCCGTGAACGGGGCTTGGTGCGCAAAGACATCGCGCCGGAACTGATCATCGCAATCTTGCTGGGCACCGTTCAGGCCATCATGAATCCGCTGAAGATGCTAGAACTCAAGCTCACGCCTGAAAAGGGTTTCATGGCAATCACCAGTCTATTGATGGACGGCGCGCTCACGCCGCGCGGGAGAACACAGTGAAAGAGCTCATCGTTGCGATAGCGGGATTGGTGGCGGCAGGCTGCGGCACTCAAGACAGTCGCTTGCAAGGCTACGTCGAGGGTGAATTCATCTATGTCTCGGCGCCGGTCTCCGGAAAACTGCTGGCGTTGCAAATAGCGCGAGGTACACAGGTCAAGGAAGGCGCTACGCTCTTCGAATTGGAAGCGACACCTCAAACAGCAGCACGCGATGCTGCGATTGCGCGAGTGGCGCAAGCGCAGGCTTCGCTGCGAGATGCGCGCAAAGGCCAGCGGCCCACGGAAATCGATTCGCTGCAGGCGCAATACCAACAAGCCATCGCAGCGCAAAATCTCGCGTCTGCCGACTACACGCGACAGCTGCAACTATTTGCCAGTCGAGTCGGCAGCTCTCAGCAAGAAGTGGATCGAGCAAAAACGACACGCGATCAAGCTACCGAGCAAGTCGCGGCGCTTAGCGCTCAATTGAAAACGGCGCGGCTCGGCGCGCGGCCCGATCAACTCTCCGCAGCGCAGGCAAATGCCGATGCGTTACAAGCGCAGCTGACGCAAGCGGAATGGGAATTCACTCAAACTCGCCAAGCGGCTCCTTCTGATTCGCTCGTTGCGGACACGTTGTATCGGCCCGGCGAATGGGTGACTGCGGGTAAACCGATTGTGGTATTGCTGCCGCCCGGGAATGTGAAGGTTCGTGTCTTCGTGCCCCAGGCGCAGCTCACCTCGTTGGCCATCGGCGGCGCTGCCCGGTTCTTTGCCGACGGCAGCTCAGCCGCTTTCAACGGCACGATCGCATTTATCGCGCCTCAGATCGAGTTCACGCCGCCCGTCGTGTACACGCAAGACGCTCGCGGAAAATTCGTGTCGCTGGTTGAGATCGCGATTGATCCGGCTGCCGCCACCCGACTACATCCTGGCCAGCCTGTCGATGTTGAATTTACGGCTGGTTCATGACTGACTTAGCCATCGATGTTCGCGGCATGACCAAGCGCTTTGGCTCACTGGTCGCCGTCGATCACATCGATCTACAAGTGCCGTATGGAACGATCTGCGGCTTCCTTGGCCCGAACGGCAGCGGCAAGACAACCTTTATTCGCATGCTGTGCGGATTGTTGCGCGCCGACGAAGGCAGTGGACAATGTCTCGGGTTCGATGTCATTCGCGACAGCGAACGCATCAAACGCCAGGTTGGCTACATGACGCAGAAGTTCAGTTTCTACGAAGACCTGAGCATTGCCGAAAACCTCGACTTCGTCGCACGAATGTATGCGGTGCCGAATCGACGCGATGCGGTGCAAAAATGCTTGGAACGACTTGGTCTTGCGCCGCGACAGAAGCAACTGGCCGGACAATTATCGGGCGGTTGGAAACAACGACTCGCGTTGGCCGCTTGCATGCTGCATGAGCCGAAACTTCTGTTGCTCGACGAACCGACTGCTGGCGTCGATCCGCAAGCACGCCGCGACTTTTGGGAACAGATACACGAGTTGGCAGCCGAAGGCCTCACGTTCCTCATCGCCACTCATTACATGGACGAAGCAGAACGCTGTCATCGATTGGCGTACATCGGCTATGGGCACCTGCTTGTGCAAGGCGCTCTGCAAGATGTCATCAACACTGCTCATCTGACAACGTGGGCGGTCAGCGGCCCCGATCTATTGCCGCTTCGAGATGCTTTGCGAAAGCATCCGGGCGTCACCCAGGCAGTGCCGTTCGGCAATACATTGCATGTCAGCGGTAGCGATGCAGTTTTACTCGAGCAAGCCATTGCGCCGCATCGCCGCGAGCCGTATGTCTGGCATCAAATCGAATCCAGCCTGGAAGATGCATTTATGCTTTTCATGAGCCAGGCCAGCAAGCATCGAGATGAGCAGCTACGCCGCTCCAACAGCCAGAGCGCCGCATGAGCTCCGAGCTCGTCAATCGCAGAGTATCGCCGGCCCGCTTCTGGGCGATGACCGTCAAAGAATTCATCCAAATGCGCCGCGACCGCATGACGTTCGCGATGATGGTGGCGGTGCCCATCGTTCAGTTGCTGTTATTCGGCTATGCGATCAATGGCGACCCCAAGCACCTGTCAACGGCTGTGCTGATGGCCGACAGCGGCCCGCAGGCTCGAACTGTTTTGAATGCGCTCAAGAACAGTGGGTACTTTCGCTTCATCCAGCAAGCAACCAGCGAAGCGGAAGCCGACGAATTGCTGAATCGAGGTGATGTGCAGTTCGTCGTCGAGATTCCCGAAGACTTTTCTCATAGCTTATTGCGAGGAGAACAGGCGACTCTTTTCATCGCCGCCGACGCAACCGACCCCGGCGCGACTGGCAATGCGATGGCCTCACTGCAGGCCTCGATCGATCGCGCGCTGCAAAACGATTTCAAAGGACCGCTCGAGTATCTCGCCACCCGCGCAAGCGCAGTCACAGTTCGCATGCATGCCCGCTACAACCCGGAAACGATCACGCAGTACAACATTGTGCCGGGCTTAATGGGTGTCGTGCTGACGATGACTATGGTGATCATTACGGGGCTCGCAATCACGCGTGAACGCGAGCGAGGCACGATGGAGAATCTCTTGTCGATGCCCACACGCCCGACTGAAGTACTGATCGGCAAAATTGCGCCCTACATTCTGGTTGGCTACGTGCAGGTGTCACTCATCTTGTTGGCGGCTCGATTCATCTTCCATGTGCCGATGATAGGGAGCGTCGTGCTGCTGTTGGGGGCTTGCCTGTTTTTCATTGCCGCTAATCTTGCAATGGGCGTGACGTTCTCCACTGTGGCGAAGAATCAACTGCAAGCCATGCAGATGGCGATCTTCTTTTTCCTGCCTTCGATGTTGCTGTCGGGCTTCATGTTTCCGTTTCGCGGGATGCCGACGTGGGCGCAGTGGCTCGGGGAAGTACTGCCCATTACCCATTTTCTGCGTATCGCACGCGGCATCCTGCTGAAAGGCAATGGGATCGCCGAGATTTGGCCTGAACTCTGGCCCATCCTACTATTCACCGCCGTCGTGCTGACTATTGGGGTGAAGCGGTATAAGCAGACGTTGGACTGAAGAAGGCTACAGGCTACAGGTAGAGAAGGAGTCGTCAGCAAAGCAAAACTGTTCGACTACGCATCTACGATTCCCTGCAAGTCCTCTCTGGCTGAAGCCTGCAGCCTGCAGCCTGTAGCCTGTGGCTCGAAACTAGTCCGCTGCGCAATTCGGGCTTACACTGCGATCACGTCCCATTGAGGTTCTCCCCATGTCCGCCGCACTCAAATCACCCATGATGTCCGACGCCGAGCGCGCCATTCGTGTCGACTTGGCGGCGGCCTATCGATTGGTCGCGCTGTACGGCTGGGACGACATTATCTTCACGCATATCTCGGCACGTGTGCCGGGGCCCGAGCACCATTTCTTGATCAATCCTTATGGGTTGATGTTTGAAGAAATCACAGCGTCGAGTCTCGTGAAAATTGACTTGCAGGGCAAACCGGTCGGCGAGCAATTGCACGTGCGCGTCAATCCTGCGGGCTTCACGATTCATTCCGCGATTCATGAAGCGCGTGAGGACGCCGGCTGCGTCATTCATTTGCATACGCCAGACGGTACTGCAGTTGCGACGTCGAAGGAAGGCTTAAAGCCCAACAATCAAACCGCGCAACTCGTCATCGGGGATCTGGTGTATCACGACTACGAAGGTGTGGCGCTGGATCACAGCGAGCGTCCGCGTCTGCAACAAGATCTTGGCAAGCACAACATCATGCTGCTGAAGAATCACGGCACGTTAGCGGTCGGCCGTACTTGCGCCGAAGCTTTCTTGCGAATGTATTTGTTGGAGCGTGCATGCACGATGCAAGTTCGCACGCGAATGTTGGGAGAGGACGATCACTTGTCACCGCAGAGCGCCATCGACAAGAACAATGCGCTGATGAAAGACGACACCATGGCCAACATCAACAACACGCTGGCGTGGACTGCATTGCTCCGTAAGTTGGATCGTATCGATCCGAGCTTTAGAGACTAATTTTTCAGACCAGTATACAGACTGGCGCTTCTCATTCAGCGCGGCGGCGCGGTCGAGAAAAATTCGATCACGTTGCCGTCTGGGTCCGAGCATCGGAACAATGCGATCGGACCTTCGCGTACTACCGCAGCATCCAATAGCTTGAAGCCGGCCTTCTTGAGTCGCGCGAATTCCGCATCGATATCTTTGATTCGCAAATACGGCACGGTGCTATCGCCACGATTTGCTTTTCGATCCAATCCCTTCTGGGCGAATACCGCGAAAAGCCCGCCTGCCACATCGAAGCCAACCAGCCGGTCGTTCGTCACATACGGCTTCTTCTGAAACAGTTGTTCGTAAAATGTCTGCGCCTTAGACAAATCGGCGACGACGACATAAAGACCGAAGCGCTCTATGTTCTGCGTGGGCTCCGGGGCTTGAGCTCGCGTCAACACAAACGAGAACAGTAGGCAAAGGCTAGCGAAAGCGGATATAAGATACTTCATGGTCGCTCTCTCCGAGGATCCGCCAATTTTACTCAAGGCACGGCGTATAAATCGATGACTTCTTCGATTGCCTGCGCGCAGACCTCGCAGAAGCGATCGATGCGATTGAACATGATGCATTCCATCGCAGGACGGTAGTAGCCGCTTGCGGCATAGTTGGCTCCTTCGAAGGCACCGATTGCGTTCCGATGCGGCGCTTTGCCGAACAGCTTCTGCGAAAAATCGCGCTCTTCTCGAAATAGAGCGTTCATCTCGGATTCTGGTCGGCGCTCCGCACGCAGAGCCCCTCGTCGCTTCTGATACTCGCGCTGATAGTCTTCGAACTC
>Ga0193752_1000660_pt1 | contig 31713 bp, 31 predicted proteins | sample H1c1metaG_FD_144924 | JGI IMG/M metagenome (GOLD analysis project Ga0193752, IMG submission 144924) | Soil microbial communities from a riparian zone of the East river system, Colorado, United States - H1c1 | ecosystem: Environmental > Terrestrial > Soil > Riparian zone | place: USA: East River... | reverse complement strand
TATTACTCGTGGTCACCACTCAACGTGGAGGCCGGTGATTGAGCGCACGAAACTGACGATTCAGCTCAACCGAAACCAGCCTCCCTAGCGGAGGCGTTTTTTTGTTCGCGTCCGCCGGGGAGGCCATCCAAGGACGCGAACATGCCCACAACTGAAAGACTGGAGATACGGCCGCTGGAGCCGGCCGACGTGCCGGCGCTGCTCACCATCATTGCGGCCTCCCGCGGCGAATACGGCATCGCCGAGCGCGGTGTCGAGTTGCTCGAGCCTCAGGATCTCGCGCTCTATGCCAACTACCAGCGCCAGCGCTCGCTGTACTTCGTCGCCTTGTTAGACGGCGAAGTGATTGGCGGGGCGGGCGTTGCGCCGCTTGCGGGCGCGGACCCTCTCACCTGCGAACTGCAGCGCATGTACCTGCGCCCGGACGCGCGCGGCCGCCGCATTGGCGACGCACTGCTCGAGCGCTGCCTCGCGGCGGCCAAACAATTCCTCTACGTGCGTTGCTACCTTGAGACGGTGACGCAGATGCGGGCGGCGCTGGAATTCTACGGCCGGCACGGCTTTCGCAGCTTGCAGGCGCCGGTCGGCCGCGCGGGCCATGGGCACAATGATCGCTGGATGATGCGTGGGCTGAGGGCGTCGGCGGCTGTGGTCGCAAACTAGAAATCCAGCTTGATACTCAAGAACTTGCAAACTTGATGTTGCAATTTGCAACATCAACCGCGAGAGGCGGTCGGCACGGCGGAATCCGAAAACCGCCACGAGTGTTTACCGAGCATGGCGCCATCATGGCCGCGATGGTTCTCAATAGTCCTCGTGCCGTGCAGATGAGTGTCTATGTAGTTCGAGCATTCGTGAAATTGTGCGAAGTGTTGGCATCAGATACGTGTCCAATCGCCGACAAGGACCATGGGCGGTCGCCTATGAACGCGACGCTCCTCCAACTGCGAGCCTCTCGCTGGGCACACAGGAGGTTTCGCCATGCCAGAACGTCAGCAACCGGACCGCGATCCGGGACCCGCGCCGCACGGCGCTTCGCCGGACCTGCCGAAAATCGAAACGCCGGTCATCGACATCCAGGATCTCGAGCACAAGCCGGGATCGGATACGCGCGTCAACAACAGCGGGGTGAAGGTGCAGCCGCAAACCGATGAGCAACGTCGCAAGGACGACGCGCAGTTCGCGAAGGAAGACGCAACGGCGCGCGAGGCGGTCGCGGAACTCGAACGCACGCTGGACGGCCTGCCGCCGGAATGACGTCTCACCCTTAACAAACTTGGCCAGCGGTTCTATTTCCCGCCAACCTTGGTAGGCGTGATCGTCCACGTCCAGCCATTCTTCTTGACCGTGAAGAACTTCTTGTCGGGGCTGATCGTCAGTCCTTCCGACGGCGCTATCGGCATCGCAAACAGCATGACCTGCGGCAGCGAGAAATCCTCCGGCGTCGTCTTCACCTTCGCCGGCACCGGCTTGCGGCCCGCGGTGCACATGGACGCGGCATCGACCAACGGGTAGCTAGTGCTCGAGGTGAACGTGAGAACCCCGGCAAGTCCCGGTTCCACCGAGAGCAGCTCGTAGTGTTCGTACTCCCCGTGGAGCACGGGCGCCAGGCAGGCAGGTGTCCGGTCCCGCACATTCGCGGCAGGCGATTTGGAGTTCTGGATGGTGGGCTTGCCGACGATCGACTGTTCCGACATTTTCCAGTCGAGATCGATAACGACACGATCGCTGACGTCCGCTTGCCCGGCACCGTCGCTCGCGATGTACGTCGCGTCCTGATAAACGCCGACGATGTGATAGCGGAGCAGCTCCGCCGTGCTCCACTTCTGCATGGCGGCCATATCCATTTGCTGCGCTGGCGCGGCCGTCGACAACAGCGCGCATAGACCGATTGATAGTGCGATTTGAGTTTTCATCTGTGTTCCTTATTGAGGACGGCTGGCAGCCCAGACCTGGTCGCCGAAGTCGCCGTCGGATATGTGGTTGTAGTCGGCGACGAACGAAATCAGCGAGCCATCTTGCGAGATCGCATGGCTGCCGATCAAGTTACTGCCGGTGCTGGCTCCGCTGCCGCTCGGGCGCCGCGAGGCGCGCCTCGGCGAACTTTATGTAACGCACGCCCTGCACGCGCCGGGCGCTTCCGCGCTCCCCTACTGGCAACAAGCGCAACGCGTGCTCGCGCCAGGAGTAGCCGCGTTACAGAAGGTGGCGGCGGCCGTTGCGCTCGAGCCCATGGATAAGGCGGTGATCGATGCGGGTGTGGCCGCGCTGGCGCGCGCCGAGGCGGCAACGGCCGGTCGATCGAACTAGCGGCACGCTGCGAAGGCTGCTTTTTTCCCTAGTAGTTTGACGCACGCGATCGATCGGGTCCGCGTTCAGGCGCGCTCGGGGATTCCCGGAATCGAGCCGCCATTGGAACCCGATCACGGAACGTCCATGCGACGGGCCTCTATGCTTGCGCCATGACGGATGTTTCATCAATCGCTGCGATTCCAACCGCAGCCAGAAGTGCCACCGGCCTCGTCCAGAAAGCCGTGAGAGCGGTGGAGAAAGATGCCGCTGTCGTCGCGAAATCCCAGCAGGCGCAGTCCCGCGCCGCGCTCGACGCAATGATGGATTCGCGCCGGCAGGTGCTGTACACGCGCGCCGCGGCCAAGATCATCGATGCCTCCGACGCGGTGACGAAAGGCATGCTGGACATGGTTGCCTGATGCGTTCCGGGCGCCTCGCGGCGCCCGGATGCATCACAAAGTCCGCGCGATTGGACGCAAGGGCTGCGGCGGGTAATGATCCCGCCCCATGACCCTCACAGAGCTCCGCTACATCGTCGCGCTCGCCCAGGAGCAGCATTTCGGCCGCGCGGCCGAGCGCTGCCACGTGAGCCAGCCGACGCTGTCCATCGCGGTCAAAAAGCTCGAGGAAGAGCTCGGCATCCTGTTCGAGCGCGGCAAGCAGAAGATCCTGCCGACGCCGCTCGGCGAGAAGATCGTCGCGATGGCCGGGCAGATGCTGGAGCAGGCAGCGGCCATCAAGGACGTGGCGGAGGCGGACAAGGACCAGCTCGAAGGGCCGATTGCGCTCGGCACGCTGCCGACGATCGGTCCCTATCTACTGCCGCAATTCATTCCGCTGCTGCAGGAAACGTCCAACAAGCTGGCGCTGTACGTGGAAGAGGGCTCGGTAGCGGAGCTCGCGACGAAGCTGCGCAATGGTGACCTGGACGCGATCCTGATCACCGCGCCGTTCGTGGAAGCGGACGTGGTGGTGCAGCCGCTGTTCGACGAAACCTTCGTGCTGCTGCTGCCGGCGGACCATCGCCTGGCTAACAAGGCGCAGATTGCCGCGGACGATCTCATTCCTTCGGAACTGCTGCTGATGGGCGAGGGCGACACGCTGCGCGAAGAGGTCTTGAAGGCCTTTCCGCACCTGAACCCGGCGCAGGAGAGCGGCGTGGGCGTGCGCACCTTCACGCAGGGCGCGACTCTCGAAACGCTGCGCCACATGGTGGCCTCGCGGCTGGGGGTCACGATCCTCCCGCAGACCGCCGCGGAAGCGCCGCTTTATGCTCCGAACCTGCTGACTACCCGGCCTTTCGCGCCCCCGGCGCCGAAACGCAGCCTGGTCCTGGCGTGGCGCGTGAGTTTCCCGCGACATAAGGCGATCGATCTGCTGCGCCGCGCGATTCAGGCCAGCAGTTCGGCCTACTGGAATTACAATACGGCGCAGTCCCGGGAGACTCCCGGGGTGATGGTCGAAAACCGAAACTGGTAATGAAACCCCTTTCGAAAATCGTGATCGTCGGCGGCGGCACTTCCGGGTGGCTCGCGGCGTCGATGTTGAGCCAGCATCTCAAGCCCGCGCTGTGCGAGATCGAGCTCATCGAATCCGAAGAGCTCGGCACGATCGGCGTGGGCGAATCCACGGTGCCGCCGTTCGTGGGACTGATCCAGCGATTGGGCATCGACGAAGCGGAGTTCGTGCAGGCCACCGATGCCACCTACAAGCTCGGCATCAAGTTCGTCGGCTGGTACCAGCGCAGCGATTCCTACTTCCATCCGTTCGGCGTGATCGGCAAGCCGATCGGCAATCACGATTTTTATCAATGCTGGCTCAAGGCGCGCGAGCAGGGCGACACGTCCCAACTGCAGGATTTTTCGCCGTGCAACGTGATGGCGGAGCAGGGCCGGTTCTTCCATCCGTCGAAGGCGCGCAATACACCGATCGGCGGGGCTAACTACGCGCTGCACGTCGATGCGTTGCTGGTCACGAAGTTCCTGCGCAAGTATTCCGAAGCGCGCGGGTTGAAGCGCACGGAAGGCAAGGTGGTCGAGGTCGCGCAGCGCGACGACGGTTTCATCAGGAGTGTGAAGCTCGAGAACGGCCGCGAGATCGCGGGCGACTTCTTCATCGACTGCACCGGCTTCAAGGCGCTGCTGATCGAGCGGACGCTGGGCGTCGAGAACATCGACTGGTCCAGCTACCTGCCCTGCGACCGCGCGGTCGTCTGCAAGACCGAGAACAAGGGTCCGCTGCTGCCGTACACGCGTGCCACGGCGCAGGCGGCCGGCTGGAGCTGGCGTATTCCGCTGAAGAACCGCGTCGGCAACGGTTACGTGTATTCGAGCCGCTTCGCGACGGATGCCGCCGCACGCGCCACGCTGCTGCGCATCCTCGATTCCTCGTGCATCGAAGAGCCGCGCGTGATTCCTTACACGACGGGACATCGTCGCCAGTTCTGGAAACACAATTGCCTGTCGCTGGGATTGTCGTCGGGATTCATCGAGCCGCTCGAAGCGACGTCCATCCACCTGATCGCGCGCGGCATGGATTTCTTCCTGCGGTATTTCCCGGATCGCGATTGCGACGCAGCGCTCATGCGCGAATACAACCGCCGCATGGTCGCGGACTTCGAGGAAGTACGCGATTTCATCGTGCTGCACTACGCGGCCACCGCGCGCGACGACACGCCGTTCTGGCAGTGGTGCAAGAACATTCCGCGGCCCGACTCGCTGCGTGAACGCATCGAGCTGTTCAAGGCAGGCGGGGCGATGCGCGAGGGCGTGGATGAATTGTTCCGCGCGTCGAGCTGGCAGTCGGTGTTCGAAGGAATGGGGATTCGGCCGCACGGTCACTGTCCGCGCGTCGAGAATCTCGACTACGCCACCATCGAGCAGACGCTGCGCAACGCCAAGGCCGCGATCGCCGGCATGGTCGAGCATCTGCCGACCCACGAGCAGTTCCTGCAAACGCAAACTGTGTGAGAGCCCGCGACCCTCTTCATTTAGCGATTAAATAACGCAGGGGCTGTTCGCGCTTCGTGGGGACGGCTAGTCTTCGGTCCCATGCAAAACGAAGAACTTCCGCCCGCCCTCGTCAAGAAGGTCGTCATCGCCGGAGGTGGCACCGCCGGCTGGATGGCCGCCGTCACGCTCTCCAAGTATTTCGGCAAGTTGCTCGACATCACGCTGGTCGAATCGGCGGAAATAGGCACCATAGGTGTCGGCGAATCCACGGTGCCGCCGCTCGTCGCCTTCCACGGTTTGTTAGGAATCGACGAACAGCACTTCATGCGCGAGTGTGCCGCCACCTTCAAGGCGGGTATCTGGTTCGAGAACTGGGGCCGCATCGGCGAACAATACCTGCATCCGTTCGGCCGCCACGGCGAGCCGACCTTTGTGGCGGAGTTCCACAACTTCTGGCTGCACGCCCGCGCGCAGGGCCTGAAAGTGCCGATCGGCGAGTACAACTACGAATGGCTCGCGGCGACGAAGGGGCGGTTCGGCAAGCGCGAGAACCCGCGCATCAACTATGCGTATCACTTCGATGCCGCGTTGTACGCGCGCTATCTTCGCAAAATGTCCGAGCCGCGCGGCGTCAAGCGCCTCGAAGGCAAGATCAAGACGGTGCGCACCCACGAGCAAACCGGGTTCGTCGAAGCGCTCGAGCTCGAAGATGGGCGCATCATCGATGGCGACTTCTTCGTCGACTGCACGGGGTTCCGCGGGCTGCTCATCGAGGGCGCGCTCAAGACCGGATTCGAGGACTGGGCGCATTGGCTGCCTTGTAACAGCGCCGTTGCGTTTCAAACGATCGTCGACAAGCCGGCGCAACCCTACACGGCCTGCTACGCGCACACCGCGGGCTGGCGCTGGAATATTCCCGTGCAGCATCGTGTTGGAAATGGCGTGGTGTTTTGCAGCAAGTACATGTCGGACGACGAGGCTCGCCATCGGCTGGTGACGGATTCAGGTGGCCAGGTGGTCAAAGAGCCCTGGCTGGTCCGCATCAAGGCCGGCCGGCGGCTCAAGGCGTGGAACAAGAACGTGGTTGCGTTCGGCCTCGCCAGCGGCTTCGTCGAGCCGCTCGAATCGACCAGCATTCACATGATCATGTCGGCCTGCGTGCGACTCGCGCATCTGTTTCCGTTCGCCGGCATCAAGCAGTCGATGGTCGATCACTACAACGAGCTGTCGAAGCACGAGATCGAACACATTCGCGATTTCGTCTGCATGCACTACTACTGCACGCAACGCGACGACAGCGATTTCTGGCGTTACTGCAGGAACATGGAGATCCCGGAGTCGCTGCGCGTACGCATCGACATGTTCCGCGAGGCCGGCTACCTCTACCAGGGCGACAGCGAGCTGTTTCGGGTCGACTCGTGGATCGCGGTGTTCATGGGCCAGAACATCGAGCCGCGGAACTATCATCACTACGCGCGCGTGAACGACGAGGATCTCAAGGCATACATGGCGAAGATCCGCGCGGACGTCGCCAAGGTCGTCAACGCGCTGCCGCCGCACGGCGAATTCGTCAAGCAGTACGCCCCCGCCACCCCCGACGCGTGGAAGTAGCGAAGAGGGGACATTCCTGGTTTTCACGTTTGCTGTGGCGTTTACGCCACGTTTTTGTCGTAAACCAGGAATGTCCCCTCTAACACTCCATGATTTTCTTTCTCCAGATGCTCGTCATCCTCGCCGCCTGCCGGCTCTTCGGCTGGCTGGTGCGCCGCTGGCTGCGTCAGCCGCAGGTGATCGGTGAGATGATCGCCGGCGTCGTGCTCGGTCCATCCTTGTTAGGCCTGCTCGCGCCCGACCTGCAGCACTTCCTGTTCCCGCCCGAATCCAAGCCCGTGCTCAACGTCGTCGCGCAGCTCGGTATCGGCCTCTACATGTTCCTGGTGGGGCTCGACTTCCGCAGCGACGACTTCAAGGCCAACGCGCCGAGCGCCGTCGCGGTATCGGTCACCGGCATCGTCGTGCCGTTCCTGGTGGCGATTGCCGGCACTCCTTATCTCTTGAGTGTGCCGGGCCTGTTCTCGGCCACAGTCTCGCAGTTCAACGCGACGCTGTTCCTGGGCGCGGCGATCGCGATCACCGCGTTCCCCGTGCTCGCGCGCATCATTCACGACCGGAACCTGACCGGTTCCATGATCGCCACGCTGTCGCTGTCCGCCGCGGCGATCGGCGACGCGATTGCCTGGTGCGTGCTCGCGGTCGTGCTCGCAAGCCTCGGCGCGGGGCCGAAAGTCGCGATCATCGCCATCGTCGGCGGCAGCGCGCTAGCCGCCGCGATGATCTTCCTGGGTCCCAAACTATTCGCGCCACTCGGGCGCGCGGCGGAGCAGGATCTCGCCGCCGGCCGCCCGCTGGGCGTCAGCACGCTGGCAACCGCGCTGATGCTGTTCTCCTTGAGCGCCTACATCGCCGATGCGATCGGCCTGCACGCAGTGTTCGGTGGCTTCCTCATCGGCACCGCCATGCCGCGCGGCGCCTTCGCGCAGCGCATGAAGCAGTTGTTAGAGCCCTTCACGCTGGTGTTCCTGTTGCCCGTGTTCTTCACCTACTCGGGCCTCAACACCCAGCTCACGACGGTCGACTCCCCGTCACTCCTCTATATAGCGCTGGCGGTCCTCGCCGCCTCGATCTTCGCCAAGTTCGTCGCCTGCTGGGCTGCGGCCCGCGTATCGGGCCAGGATCATCACACCGCACTCGGCATCGGCGCATTGATGAACGCGCGTGGTTTGACCGAACTCATCATCATCAACATCGGCCTGCAGGCCGGCATCATCGGTCCGGCCCTGTTCTCGATGCTCGTGCTCATGGCTATTGTCACGACGCTCATGGCCTCACCACTGTTCGAGCTGGTTTACGGCCGCGCTGCGCGCGCCCGCGGCGCGTTGCCGCCGCTGAGTCCCCGCCAATAGGCAGAATTTATGGTCCGCCCTCTGGGCGGCCCGGGCCTCCTGACCGTATAAAACCCCCCTCGCGCATCGGGTACGACCAGCTGACTTTTGATGCGCCCCTCGACGGTTGATTGCGCGTTTGGCCCCCCGCTGTGCGCGCCATCAATCGCTCGAGGCGGCGCGACTTTGCCGCCCGCACATCCTTTTCCCCTAAGGCGCACCACCAATCGGTGTAGGCGCCTCTTGCGGCTGAGAGAGCCGACACTCATTGAACTTATGGCGTGCCGCTATATGAGGGATGAAGCGAAAGAAGTTCGATGAGTCCACGCGCCTGTCGCGTTCGATTGCGATGGCGTTGCTGTTTGCACTTGGGATGTCTGCCCACGCGCAGTCCGAGGATCTGGACACGAGCTGGCTAACCGTCCGCGGCTTCGGCACCCTGGCTGCGACCACGCACGATGCCGAAGGGATCGAGTTTCGCCGCAGCATGAACCAGCCCGATGGCGTGCGTGAGGGCGACATCGATCTGGCCGTCGATTCGCAGGCGGGCCTGCAATTCAACCTGAAGCTGGCGCCCCACTTCGACGCGGTGGTGCAGGGCGTGACGCGCATGCACCCCGATGGCAACTGGGCGCCGCGCGTCTCGCAGGGCTTCGTTCGCTATTCGCCCGACGAAACGCTGGTGTTCCGCGCCGGCCGCGTCGGCTACGATATCTATCTACTCGCGGAATCTCGGCAGGTGGGTTACTCCTACCTTACGCTGCGTCCGTCGCCAGAATTCTACGGCATGGTGACGAACGACGAGGTCGACGGCGCCGATGCCTCGGTCACTTTGCGTGTCGGCCCCGGGCTGGTGCGTGCGCGAGTCTTCGGCGGCAAGGGTTCGAGCGAGAGTGCTTTCATGGACGGCACGAACGCCGAAAGTGACGGCCGTGTGCTGGGCGCGTGCATCGACTATCTACACAGGGGCTGGACGGCCCGTGTGGCCCTGCTGCGCTACCGGTTCGACCCGGATCCAGGGATCGCGCCACTGATCGGCGCGCTGCGCGCAACGGGTTCGCCGCAGGCGGCAGCGATTGCCGACGATCTCGATCGCAACGAATTCGAAAGCCTTGGGATGCAGCTCGGCGTGGCGTACGAAGACGGCCCGCTGCAGGCGCAGCTGTTGTACGGCGGCGTCATCGGGAATTCGATCTCCGCGCCGGAATTCAGCAAGGTTTACGCCCTGGCTGGCTACCGCGTTCGTCAATGGACGCCGTTCGTTTCGTACGCTGCCTCGCGGGACCGCAACCCGGTGCGCAGCACCGGCCTGCCGGACATTCCGCAACTCGCGCCGCTCGAAGCCGCTGTTCTTCGCATGCAGCAGAGTTCGCGTTCGACGCAGCACACGGTCAGCGCGGGTGCGCGCTTCGACCTTTCCGAACACATCGACTTCAAGGTGCAGATCGACCACACGTCGCTCGAGGACAGCTCGCTGGTATTCGACCGGCGCGTGCCGCCGGGCGGACCCGCAAGCATGACCGTGCTCGCCGCCAGCATCGACTTCGTGTTCTGAGCGCGCCATGCAGCGAATCTTCACCACCATCGCGCTCTGCCTGCTCGCACTCGGCGTTGCCGACGCCAACGAGCCGGCGAGCATCGTCGTCATCGTGAATCCGGCGAGTGGCATCGACAAACTGAGCCGCGACGAAGTCATCGACATTTTTCTCGGCCGTTACCGCAAACTACCGTCGGGACGCGTGGCGCTGCCCATCGACCTGGCGAACCCGAGCGAAGATCGCACCCGCTTCTACCAGCTGCTGGTGAACAAGAGCCCTACCGAGATCAGCTCCTACTGGGCGCGGCTCGTCTTCTCGGGAAAGACATCGCCCCCGTACCAGGTGCCGGACGCCCAGACCGCTGTCGAGCTCGTGCAAAGCAATCCCAATGCGATTGCCTACGTCGACCGCGCGGCATTGAATCCGGGCGTGAAGGTCGTGCTTGAAATCAAGCGCTGACGATCCGGCTCCCCACAAGCGGACCTGGTACGCCGCGTTCGTGCCGCGCAGCGTCGTGGCGCGCACCAGTTTCTCGATCCTGCTGCTTGCGGTGATCATGGGCATGTTGTTCTCCGCCATTGCTTCGTGGCGGGTGCGCGCCGCGGAACAGGACCGGCTGGTCGCCCGCGTTCATGAGCTGCTGGCCACCGTCGAAAACACCGTGAGCATCGCCTGTTTCCTCAACGACGCGACTCTCGCCAAGGAAATTGCCGGCGGCCTGCTGAAGAATCGCATCGTCGCGGGCGTGACTGTCACGGCCGGCACGACGATTCTCTACGCCAGCGCAGCCAGCCCGTTCGTGGCGGGGCGCAGCGGCGAGCACGACGACGTGAGCAATCCTATCTACTCGCCGTTCGCGCCGAATGTTGAGGTCGGCCGGATCAGCCTGCGCATTTCGCACGCGGAAATCGAGGCGCAGGCGGCGGCCAATGCCCGCTACACCGTCGGGGTCCTGAGCCTGCAGATGTCGATCGTGGCTGCCGCCGTGGCGCTGCTGGTGTACCTGCTCGTGACCCGGCCGATCAAGGGCATCTCCGACGAACTGCATAGGCTCGAAATCCGCTCGGGGATGCGTCTCACGTTGCCATCCGGCCGCCGCAAGGACGAGATCGGCCAGTTGGTGGTCGACGTCAACGTGCTGATGGCCCGGCTCACCGACGCGCTCGACGCGGAGCGCGACTTGCGGCGCGCGCAAGAGATCAGCGAGCGGCGCCTGCAGCTCGTGGTCGACAAGGCCGACACCGGAATCCTGGTGCTCGACGAGCAAGGCGCGGTGCAGTCGTGTAATCCCGCGTTCGTGCGCATTCTGGGTCCCGCGGCGCAGCCGGGCGCGCGACTCAGCGAGCTGCTGGCGCCGCACGGTCCTGCCGTCGCGACGCTCATCGTAGAGAGCTACGCGTCCGGCGAGCCGCGCGATGTGGACCTCGAGCTCGAATCGAGCAGCGGGCGCGGCACGATCTGGGTCGAGCTCTCCGTCAATCCGCTCGGCGGCGAGCTGATGCAGGCGCTGGTCAATGACATCACGGAGCGCAAGCGCGCCGAGTCGGCGGCGCACGAACTGGCCTCCCGGGACACGCTCACGGGACTGCTGAACCGACGCGGCTTCGATGCGGCGCTGGCGCAATTTCTCGCGCCTTCGCGGCGCGAAGTCCGCGCAGCGCTGCTGCTCATCGACCTCGATCGCTTCAAGGCGGTCAACGACACCTATGGACACGAGGCGGGCGATCGTGTGCTGCGCGAAGTGGCGCGCGTGTTCGAACGCACCGTGCGTCGCAGCGATACCGTCGGCCGGCTGGGTGGCGACGAATTCGCGCTCCTGCTGCACGGTGTCGACTGCGCCGAGAAGGCGCAGGAAATCGCCAGCACCATCATTGCGGGTATCAGCCAGCCGATCGACATTGGGGCCGGTTTGAAATCCCATATCGGCGCCAGCATCGGCATCGCGTTCGCGGGACCCGCACCGGAATCGCCCGAGAGCCTGCTGCGCCGCGCGGACGGCGCGATGTATGCCGCCAAACAGGCTGGCCGCGGGCACGCCTGTGTGGCTGCGCCGCCGGCCCCGTCGAATCCGCCCACCGCCAGCGAGGACGAGAGCGAAAGCGACGCCGCCTGAGCGTTGTAGGAATTGTCGACGCGCGCTGGCGAATCCCGCCGAGTGGAACAAGCCACCGATCTCACGGATTTCCCGGCTAAAATCCGTCGATGAAGCTTTTCTCCTGCGACAACTGTCAGCAGACGCTGTACTTCGAGAACAGTCGCTGCGTGAACTGCGGCGAGTCGGTCGGTTATTGCCCCGAGGTCGCGCGCCTGGCGGTCCTGCGCCACCCCACAGGCGCGGCCCCCGGCATCTTCGAGATCGCGCAGCCTAACAACGAGACGCGCCGCTATCGCCAGTGCAACAACGCCCAAAGTGACGCCTGCAACTGGCTGGTCTCGACCGACAGCACCGCCGAATACTGCCGCTCCTGCGAGCTGTCGGAAGTGATCCCGGATCTGTCCGATCCCGCGAACGACCAGGCCTGGCGGCGCATCGAGGCGGCCAAGCGGCGCCTGGTCTATACCCTGCTGGCGCTGAAGCTGCCGGTCGCGCCGAAAAAGCAGCAGCCCGACACTGGCGTCGCGTTCCACTTCCTGCGCGGCACCGACGATGAGCCGGTGATGACCGGCCACGACGACGGCGTGATCACGCTGAACATCGCCGAGGCCGATTTCGCATTCCGCGAGAACATGCGCGAAATGATGGGCGAGGGCTATCGCACCTTGTTAGGCCACCTGCGCCACGAGATCGGGCACTACTACTGGGATCGCTTCATCAAGTTCACGATGCGGCTCGACAATTTCCGCGCGCTGTTCGGTGATGAGCGACAGAGCTACGAAGAAGCCGTCAAGCGTCACTACGAGCAGGGCCCGCCTGCGGACTGGCAGACCAACTTCATCAGCGCCTACGCCACGATGCACCCTTGGGAAGACTGGGCGGAAACCTGGGCGCATTACCTGCACATGATCGACACGCTCGAGACGGCCAAGAGCCACGGGCTCACGGTGCGCATGCCGGCGGCGGACAAGAAGGGTGAGCGCATCGTCACCGACGCGCTGGCCTTCCGCGATTTCGAAGCGCTGACCGCGGGCTGGAATGCGCTGACGCTGGCGATGAACAGCCTCAATCGCAGCATGGGCATGAAAGACGCGTATCCATTCGTGCTCTCCCCCAATGTGCTCGGCAAGCTGCGCTACGTGCACGAGATGGTGCAGGAGAGCCGCGCGACACGCGCGCACGAGAACGCCGCGGCATGAGATAAGATTCCCGCGGTCTTTTGCGGGGGTATTTGATGCGTATCGCGCTGTTTCTGCTCTGCCTTCCCGTCGCCGCCGCCGCGGCCGACGATTTCAAGCTCAACAGGCTGGAGTACTTCGAGCGTCCCGGCATCAATGTGATGTACGGGCAGGACTACTATCCCGAGGGCCACCAGGGTGGCCTCAGCATCATCATGCACGACGAGCGCATCGCCTCGAATGGCGACGTGCGGCTCGAGCCATCCCCGGGCCAGTGGTCGCCGATTCCGAAACCCGGCAAGCGCGAGGTGAACGCGGCGACGCAGGAAATCCGCGTCGCATTGGAGTACCCGGATCCGGCGCGCGATCGCAAGGGTTTCAATCCGATCGAATACCCGGATCTCAAGCTCGCCTACGCCGTGCGTGCGCGGCCCGAGGGCGAATCGATTCGCGTGAGCATCGATTTCTCCGCGCCCATTCCGAAGGCGTGGGTGGGCAAGGTTGGCTTCAACCTCGAGCTCTTCCCCGGCTTGTTGTTTGGCAAGTCGTACCAGCTCGGCAAGAGCGACGGCGTGTTCCAGCAGCAGCCGAGCGGTCCGGGTGAGACGCCGCTGCTCGCGCGCGGCAAAGTCCTCGAAGTCGCGCCCGAAACCGAGCTCTATCACCTGAGCATCACCTCCGTGCGCGGCGGCGAGTTGCAGTTGCTCGACGGCCGCGGCAATCACAACAACGGCTGGTTCGTGGTGCGCTCGCTCGTGCCCGCGGGCGCCACCAGGAACGCGATCGAGTGGTTAGTCACCCCGTACGCGAAGGCGGGCTGGCTCCGCACGCCGGTCATCCAGGTTTCGCAGGTGGGGTACCACCCGAAGCAGCCCAAGCAGGTGCTGATCGAACTCGATCCGCGCGACACCGATCGGGAAAACGTGATCCTGCAGCGCATCGGCTCGCTGGGACAGGTGAAGACCGTCATCAGTCGCAAGCCGCTCGAATGGGGCAGGTTCCTGCGCTACGAGTACGCGCGCCTGGATTTCTCCGAGGTCACGGAGCCGGGCGTGTACATCGTGAAATACGGCGAGCAGCGCTCGAATCCGTTCCGCATCAACGCCAACGTGTTTGCGCGCGAGGTATGGCAACCCACGCTCGAGTACTTCCTGCCGGCGCAGATGTGCCACATGAAGGTGATGGAGAAATACCGCCTGTGGCATGGCGCCTGTCACCTGGACGATGCGCGCATGGCGCCCGTCGACCACAACCATTTCGACGGCTACGTGCAAGGATCGTCCACGCTCACTAACTACCAATCCGGCCAGCCGGTGCCGGGGTTGAACCGCGGCGGCTGGCACGACGCGGGCGACTGGGATATGCGCGTCGAGTCGCAGGCGGACACGATCTACGGCCTCGCGCTCGCCTGGGAGCTGTTCCACGTCGACTACGACAACACCAGCATCGATCAGCAGAACCTCATCACGGAGATCCACCAGCCGGATGGCAAGCCCGACGTGCTGCAGCAGCTGGAGCACGGTGTGCTGTCGGTGGTCGGCGGCTACGAGTCGTTAGGCCGGCTGTACCGCGGCATCATCGAGCCCACGCTGCGCCAGTACGTGTTCCTGGGCGACGGCGCCTCGATGACCGATAACGTCGTGTTCGATCCGGCGAAGACGCCGGAGGAGTCGGCACCCAAGGTCGGATTGCCCGGCTCACCCGACGATCGCTGGGTTTTCACGGAGGAGAACCCGCGGCGCGAACTTTTGACCGCGGCGGCGCTCGCGGCCGCGTCGCGGAGCCTGCGCGGCTACAACGACGCTCTCGCCGAGCGCTCGCTGAACACCGCGATCGCGCTCTACGAGCGTGCGAAGCCGGAGAGCAGGTTCGATCGCGTCGGCGCGGCGGCCGAGCTGCTGCTCGCGACGAAGAACCCCAAGTACCGCCTGTTCCTGATCGAACAGCGCGATGCGATTGCGACGAACATCGACAAGGTGGGATGGGTGATCGGACGCACCCTGACGCCGGTGAAGAACGCGGACTATTCCAAGGCGATCCGCGCGGGCGTGGCCGCGTATCGCATCAAGATCGACGCATTGGCGAGGGAAACGCCGTATGGCGTGCCTTACAAGCCGGACATCTGGGGCGCGGGCTGGCTCGTCCAGCGCTTCGGCTGGGACCAGTGGATGCTGCACCTGTCGTTCCCCGACCTGTTCCCGCGTACCTACGCGCTGCAGGCGCTGAGCTTCATTCTTGGAGTTCACCCAGGGTCGAACACCGCCTCGTTCGTGTCGGGTGTCGGCGCGAACTCGCTGACGACCGCCTACGGCTTCAACCGCGCCGACTGGTCGCACATTCCGGGCGGCAGCGCGTCGGGCACCGCGCTGATCCGGCCGGATTTCCCCGAGTTGAAGCGCTGGCCGTACTTCTGGCAGCAGACCGAGTACGTCCTCGGTCACGGCACGATGGACTATCTACTGCTCGTCCTGGCCGCGGACCACGTGCTCAATCAATGACATGAAGCTTGCCGCGCGGCTGCTCACGCTCCTGGCCGTCGGTGCATCCGCGGCGCTGGCTGCACCGCCTCCCGCACCGTCCATCGATCATCACCAGCACCTGCTGAACGCGTCGATGGCCGAAGCAGGGCAGCAACCGATCACGGCGGCGCGCCTCATCGCGATGCTCGACGCGGCCGGCATTCGGCGCGCGGTAGTGCTGTCCAATGCATTTCGCTACGGCGATCCGCGCCTTCCGCCGGACCCGGGCGAATACGCACGCGTGATGTCCGAGAACGACTGGACGGCGAGCGAAGCCGCGAAGTATCCCAAGCGGCTGGTGGCGTACTGCAGCTTCAATCCGCTCAAGGACTACGCGCTCGGTGAGCTTGGCCGCTGCGCGCGCGCCCAACGTTTTGGCCGTGGCATCAAGCTGCAGTTCGGCAGCTCCGACGTCGACCTCGACGATCCCATAGATGTGGCGATGCTGCGGCGAGTGTTCCGCGCCGCCAATTCAAACCGCATGGCCATCGTGGTTCACCTGCGCACCGCGCGGCGGCATGCGTATGGCGCGGCGCAGGCGCGCGTGGTGCTGGAGGAGTTGCTGGCCGCGGCGCCTGACGTCCGGGTGCAGATCGCGCATCTTGGCGGTGGTGGTGGCGGGTCGCTGGACGCAGGCGCCGAGGAGATGCTGGGTGTGTTCGCCGCGGCGTTCACGCAACAGGATCCGCGCGTGAAAAACCTGGTTTTCGATCTGTCCGGAGCGATCGGCGGCGAAGGTTGGCCGGCGCGCGCGCCGGTCATTGCGCAGCGCATCCGTGCGCTCGGCGTCGCGCACGTGGTGTACGGATCCGATGGCGGCGATCCGACCGATCCACCGGCGAAGGCGGTGGTTGCGGCCTATCGGCAATTGCCGTTGTCGAAGGCGGAGTTCAGCATCATCGACGGCAACCTCGGGCCGTCCTTGAAGTAGCTAGCGGGCGGCGGCCGGTGTGGGGTGTACGACGCCGGCGCGGCCGTAGCTCAGGCGCCGCCACAGGTATTCCATCGGCCCGAGCTCAAAGCGCGCCAGCCACCACTTGCTGAGCGGCACCTGGATGGCGAAGAAGATCGCGAAGGCCAGCACCAGGTCGAGCGCCGGGCCGACGCGGCCCCAGAACCCGAGCCCCCAGCCATAGAACAGGAACGTGGCGATCAGCGTCTGCAGAAGATAGTTGGTCAGCGGCATGCGCCCTGCGGCCGCCATGGGCGCGAGCCGGCGACGCCAGCCCTCGTGATGAACAGCGCGAACGATGGTCGCGACGTAGAACGCCATGATCGACACGCGGCACAGGATGTAGCAGACGCTCGCGACCACGCGAAAGGGTGTAGGCGTCAGCATATCTGTCACCGTGGCTTCCCAGATGCCGAACACCACGCCGGTGACGACGCCGAGCGCGAGCGTCCACCACTGCGCGCGGCGCACTCGCGGCAGGTAGTGGGCGGAATTCTGAAAGAAGTGATGCCGCCCGAGCAGCAGGCCCAGAATCATGGTGGAGAAGATGGCTACGTAGAACCTCGTCATGATCAGCAACATTCGCGGGTCGGTGAAGTTGAACATCATCTCGCGCGTGTGTTCGCGCGCCGCCGCGAGGAACGATCCGTGGCCGTAGGCGGCGTTGTTGGTCGCGTCCCACGACTTGATGACCACCATCCACGCCGCGCGCTCGGCGGGGTCGAATGTCAGCACGCGGTAGATGCCCATGCCGGCCGGATACAGCAGGCACAGGCCGAACAGCGTCCATAACACTTTGTCCGGCGCGCGGCGCAGCGCGAGCAGCACCAACCCGAACAAGGCGTAGATGTGCAGCACATCGCCGGTCCAGAACACGCAGGCATGGATGACGCCGAACACGAACAGCCAGAAGATGCGCCGCAGGTAGATAGCCTTCGAGCGCGCGGGATCGCGCGCTTCGAGCCGCTCGAGCTGGATCGTGAAGCCGATGGCAAACAACATGCTGAACATGCTGTTGAACTTGCCGGAGAACAGGACCTCGCCGCCCGTGGCAACCCACTGGTCGAGGCGGCCGGGAAACTGCTCCGGATTGAGCACGCTGGCGAACAGCGAAACGTTGAACGTCGGCATGTTCATGATGAAGATGCCGAGCAGCGCGAATCCGCGGATCACGTCGAGCGTGTAGATGCGTTCCTGCGCCGAAATGGGCGTCGCCGGTGATGACATTCCGGACTCCCTTGTTGTTTCGCAGGAGTGTACGCTCAGTGCCCGTCATTGGCAGGAGCGAGTCGAGTGCTGGTTGATGCGATGCGTCTGAGTTCACGAAGCGCGCTGCTCGCGGCGCTAGTATTGCTGGCCTGCGTCGCCCGCGCTTCTGACCCAACCGACGCGGCGGTGCGCGAACTCGGCCGCACCTGGCTCGCCGACAACGGCGGCGTGGGGCTTTCGATCGGCGTGTTCGTCGATAACCAGCGTCGTTACTACAATTTCGGCGCCACCCAGCTCGACGGCAACAAGGCGCCCACCAAGGACACTATCTACGAGATCGGCTCGATCTCGAAGACGATGACGGGCCAGATGCTGGCACGCGCCATTGTCGAAGGCCGCGCAGCGCTCAACGACGAGGCGGCGAAGTACCTCGATGAGCCATACCCCAACCTCCAGAACGAAGGCGAAAAGATCCGGCTGCTGCACCTCGCCAACATGACTTCGCAGCTCGTGGACAACATCCCCGACATCACGCAGGTGCGCGCCGCGCCCGGTGAAACCCTGATCGTCACGCGCATGAAAGTGTTCGGCAGGTACACGCGTTCGGAATTCCTGCGCCAGCTGCACCGGGTAGCGCCACGCGCCGCGCCCGGCGGCGATCCCGCGCATTCGAACGTGGCCAGTGTGCTGCTCGGCGTGGTGCTCGAAAAGATATACGACGAGGACTTCGAGAAGATCCTGCAGCGTGAAATCGAAAAGCCGCTGCGCATGGGCAGCGGCACGCAGCCCAACGTCAAACTACTCGCGAAGGGATACACGAAGGACGGCGAGGAGCTGCCCGCGTGGGTCGCGCCGATGAGCTGGGCATCGAGTGCGCTGCGCTACAGCACGGAGGACCTGCTGAAGTACGCCTCGTGGCAGGTGGTCGAGCGCGACGCGTCGGTGAAGGTCGCGCACCAGTCCACCTGGTTCACGCCCGATCGCAAACAGTCGGTGGCTTTCTACTGGATCGTTGGCGAGTCGCCGCAGGGGCGGCGGCTGCAGTATTCAGGCGGTACGGATGGGTTTTCGAGCGTCTGCGATCTGTACCCGGACAAGGAGATCGCGGTCGTGCTGCTGGCCAACAAGGCCGCGGACGGCGCGCAGGGATCCCTGCGCGCGTTGTCCGCGAAGTTGGTAGGGCTTCTGCGCCCGGTGGAGGCGGTCAGCCCGCCTTCGTCAGCAGGCGCTCCGCTGCCGGGTCGCTGAGCGTCACCGGGATCGTGGCCGGGCGGGTCGCCGCCGCGGCGCCCTTGTGATTCATGTCGATGCTGCCCGAGAACTGCGCGCCATCCGCGATGCCGACGCGCGGCGCGTAGATGTTGCCTTTCACTTTCGCGGACTGGCGGATCGCGACCGATTCGCTGGCGTAGATGTCGCCATCGACACGGCCTTCGACGATCACGAATTTCGCGCGGATGTTGCCCGTCACGCCGCCTTCCTTGCCGATGCTCAGCGAACGCGTGTGTTCGATCGTGCCTTCCAGCTGGCCCTGGAATTCCAGGTCCTCTTCGCCGTAGAGCTCACCCTTGAAATGCAGCGAGGGCCCGAGCACGCAGGCCGGACCGGTGGCCACTTGCGGCGGCGTAGCCTGCGCGGGGGGCGCCAACTTGCCGTCACCAAAACCTTTGCTCATGTTCATGTTCGTCTCCGCTTCAACGGGCTGCGCCGGTGGGGGTGGATCCTTGGGTGCCAGACCCAGTACTCGGCTCCATGGTGACGCTGCCATTGAAATTCGCTCCCTCGGTGATGCTCACGCTCGGTGCGCGGACGTTGCCGCGCACGATCGCAGACTGGCTGACCTTGATGCTCTTGCGGGCGTGCATGTCGCCCTGGACCCGGCCTTCGACGTCGATGCTGGCAGCGGAGACCGTGGCGACGACTTCGCCTTTCTGGCCGACGATGACGCGTTGCTGATGGATGATCGTGCCTTCGATGCGGCCCTCGACCTTGATGTCTTCCTGGGCTTTGAGCTCGCCCTTGAATTTGAGAGTCGGTCCGAATACCGACATGCGTTCGGCGGAAGCGTTGCTCATGCGATCGATCTCCCTGCGAGGTTGGCCAGACGTGAAGCGCGGCATAGATTGCGCCGCGACCATCGATGAGAACCGTGTCGCATTTCGCAGGCGTACGCGATTCCCGGGAGCGTTCTGGAAATATGTCGAACGGCACCGCAGCGGTGCGGGGACTATTTGCGGGCCTGCATCATGATGGCCAAGGGTCGCGCGTCAGGATCCTCGAAGAACGCCATCCATTCCTCGGTGCCGTCTGCGTGCCGATGGATCATGTGGGGCGCATGCGTGAATTTTACACCGCGCGTCGCGAGGGTTGCGTGCGCTGCGGCAATGTCGGGTACGCGCAGGTACAGGATCGATTCCTTCGCGGCGCCGCCTTTCTCCTGCGAGAGCATCAGCCGCGTGCCGCCGCAGTCGAAGAACGCGAGCGTGCCAAACGTGTATAGGTGCGGCAAGCCCAGGACTTCGCGATACCAGGCTTCCGATGCCTGGATATCGCCCACCGAGCGCGCGATTTGGCCGATGACTCCGAGTGTGGGCGCTTGCATGGGGATTCTCCGGTGTGAGGCGAGCGCGCCGAACCGGGGCGCGCGAAACCAGGTGCGCATCTCCCGGCGATTGCGTAACCCGAGCTTCGCCAATGCGTTGGCGATGTGGAATTTCACGGCATCGACGCTCACGCCGCGCCGCCGCGCAATCTCGACATTGGTCATGCCATGTTGGGCCGCGTGCACGGTGCGCCACTCCGCGGGCGTGAGCAGATCGGCGTGCGGCGGACGGCCGCGCGGCCGCTTCGTGGCTCGGTTCATGCGGTGATCGTAGGGCTCTGGCCCGTGAATTTCCCTACCCGCGCAACCGGCGGCGACATGAGCGTGTCCCAATCGCAGGATTCGCAGCGCGGTTTGCGCGGCGCAGCAGCCATCAGTTACCGTGGTTCGCGTTACGAGGGGGGTCTCGTGCAGCGTTTGAAAGACGAGCCAAACAAAGAACCTGGTGCCGCTGCAGTGGCGGTGACCGCGCTCGCGCTGGTCGCCTGTGGAGGCGGCGGTAGCGATGCGGCACCTCCGCCATCGGGCAACCCCGGCCCTACGCCACCGGTGACGCCGCCGACGACTCCCGCACTCAACGACACCGAATCCGCGCGGTTCCTGCTGCAGGCGCAGTTTTCGGTCACCGACGCCGATTTCGCGGCGGTGAAGGCCAGCGGGTATGCGTCCTGGCTCGACGCGCAGTACAACTCCAACCTTGGCCAGACCGGCGTTGCGTGGCTCGACTCGCGCGGCCACAACTCGATCACGATCGAACAGCGCTATTTCTGGCCCCAGTTCGGCGATTTCATGATCTGGAACCAGCTGCTCGCGGGTCCCGATCAGATGCGCAAGCGCCTCGCGCTGGCGCTGTCGGAATTCTTCGTCGTCAGCTTGAGCCCCATCGACGGGTTTTATCCGCCGTACGTGATCGCAGGGTATTGGGATCTGCTGTGCGCGAACTGCTTCGGCAATTTCCGCGCGCTGCTCGAGAAGCTCACGTTGAACGCCGGCATGGGGTTTTTCCTCAACACCAAGGGCAACCTCAAGGAAGACAGCAACGGACGCCAGCCGGACGAGAACTACGCGCGCGAAGTGATGCAGCTGTTCACGATCGGGCTGTACGAGCTCAACCAGGACGGTTCCCTCAGGCTCGATGGCTCCGGCAATCCGATCGAGACCTACGGCCAGAGCGACATCACCAATCTCGCGCGCGTGTTCACCGGTTACGACTGGGACTTCCTGGCGAACGGGGGCACGTTCACGAATGTGGCGTGGCACGACTACGATGTGCCGAACACGCGGTTCGCCACCAACCAGATGTGGTTCAACCCGGCGGCTCACTCGACCCTCGCAGTGACCTTCCTCGGCACGACCATCGCTGCCAATACGCCCGGCCCCGAGGCGCTGCGCCTCGCGCTCGACCGGTTGTTCAACCACGCCAACGTCGGGCCGTTCTTTGCGCGGCAGATGATCCAACGGCTGGTCACGAGCAATCCGTCGGCGGCGTATGTGGGTCGTGTGGCCGCGGCATTCGCGAACAATGGGTCCGGCGTGCGCGGCGACTTGAAGGCGGTGTGGACCGCGATCCTGACGGACGCCGAGGCGCGCACGGCACCGGCGGCGTCGGATACGCTGAATGGCAAGCTGCGCGAGCCCGTGGTGCGCTTCGTGCAATGGGCGCGCACGGTCGGCCTCACGTCCACCAACGGCGCCTACGAAATCTACGATCTGTCGGGCAGCGACCAGTTCCTCGGGCAGTCGCCGCTGCGCTCGCCGTCGGTGTTCAATTTCTTCCGCCCGGGGTACGTGCCGCCGAATACGGAGATCGCCACGGCCGGCAAGCAGGCGCCGGAATTCCAGCTGCTGAACGAAACCACCACCGCGGGCTACGTCAACTTCATGCAGTGGGTGACGCGCGTCGGGTACAGCGATTTCAAACCCAGCTATGTCTATCTACTGACCATCGCGCACGACGCGGCGGCGGTAGTTGCGTGGCTCAACCTGCGGTTCACCGCCAATCAGCTTTCGGCCGACACGCTGACGACGGTGCGCGCGGTGATCAACGCGTTCAACGTGACGGCGGCCACGCCCGAGAACACCAAGCTCGACATGCTGGCCACCGCGTGTTTTCTCATCCTGGCCGCGCCCGAATACCTGGTGCAGAAATGAAACGCAACGACCTCTGGACCCGGCGCGTCGTCCTCAAGCGTGGCCTGCAACTGGGCGCGATGGGCGTCGCGGCGCCGCTGGCCATCAACCTGGCCGCGATAGGCGAAGCGGCGGCATTCGACACCACCGACTACAAGGCGCTGGTCTGCATTTTCCTGTACGGCGGCAATGACTACGCCAACACCGTCGTGCCGTACGACCTGGCTAACTACAACCTGTACAGCGCAATCCGGGGTGGCGGTGCGGGCCAGACCGCCGGCGGCATCGCGCTGGCGCGCGCCGCGTTGGCTGCGACGGCGCTGACGCCCACCGGCGGCCAGGTGCTGACCGACAACCTGCAGTACGCCTTGGCGCCGCAGCTGGCGGGACTCAAGACGCTGTTTGATGCCGGCAGGCTGGCGGTGCAGCTCAACGTGGGGCCGCTGATCAAGCCGACTACGCTCGCGCAGTACCTGAGCACGAATCGCGTGACGAATCCGCTGCCGCCGAAACTGTTCTCGCACAACGACCAGCAGTCGGTGTGGCAGTCGAACAGCACCGAAGGTTCGACGGTCGGCTGGGGCGGGCGGCTCGGCGACATCGCATTGTCGAGCAATGGCAGCAATGCGTTGCTGACGTGCATTTCCGCGTCGGGCAATGCGGTGTTCGTCGCGGGACGCGAGGCGCTGCAGTATCAGACCAGCCCAGTCGGTGCGATCAAGATCAACGCGTTGAATGGCCCGCTGCGTGATGCGCTCACCAGCATCATCACGCGCACCAGTTCGCACGTGCTCGAGAACGAATACCAGATCGTCACGCGGCGTTCGATGGAGATGGAGGGCGTGGTGAATGGCGCGCTCGCCGGCGTGAACCCGACGACACCGTTCGCGGCCAGCAATCCCCTTGCGAGCCAGATGAAGATCGTCGCGCGGCTGATCGGCGCACGCGGTGCGCTCGGGACGCGGCGGCAGGTGTTTTTCGTGTCGCTGGGCGGGTTCGACAATCACAACCTGCTCATGCAGGACCATCCCAACCTGCTACAACGCATCAACGACGCGATGAGCGCGTTTTACGCCGCGACCGTCGAGCTCGGCGTGGCTGATCGGGTGACGACGTTCACCGCGTCGGACTTCGGCCGCACGCTGAGCTCGAACGCGGATGGCTCGGATCACGGCTGGGGCAGCCATCACTTCGTGATGGGCGGCGCGGTCAATGGTGGGCGGTTCTACGGCACCGCGCCGCAGGTGTCGATCCAGAGCACCGACCAGGTGGGGCAGGGGCGATTGCTGCCGAGCACGTCGGTGGATGAGTTCGCCGCGACGCTGGCGCGCTGGTTTGGTTGCGCACCGTCGGAGCTGCCGGGGATTTTGCCGAACGTCGGCAACTTCTCGAACACCAACCTCGGGTTTGTCTAACTGGGGTATTCCCCGTTCGCCAGGACGACGAGGAATGCCCCATTAACGTTCGGGCCACTTCCACGGTGGCTGGTCGAGCATCCCCTGGCCCTCGATCGCGGTCTCACCGAGATCTTTCGTGAGCGTGATCGCATTGCAGTGCCTCGATTCCTTGAGCGCGGCGATCATGCGCGCAGCATGCGACACCACCCACACCTGTGTGCGCGTCGATGCTTTGTCGATCAACCGCGCGAGCGCCGGCAGCAGATCCGGGTGCAGGCTGGTTTCCGGTTCGTTGAGGATCATGAGCGACGGCGGGCGCGGCGTGAGTAACGCGGCAACCCATAGTAGATAGCGCAATGTTCCATCTGACAGCTCGCTCGCAGTCAGCGGCCGCAGCAGGCCATGCTGCGTGAACAGCACGGTGAACTGACCGCTGCCGTGCTGGATGTCGACCGTTGCGCCGGGAAATGCATCCTGCACCGCCGCATCGAGCGCCGGCCGGTCACCAATTTCGCGAATCGTCTGCAGCGCCGCGCCCAGATCGCGTCCATCGTGCGCGAGCACCGGTGTCCGCGTCCCGATCTGCGGATGCCGTGCCGGCGCATCCGCGTCGGCGCGAAAGTGATCGTAGAACCGCCACGATCGCACCTCCTCGCGCAGCGCCAGTAGTTCGGGCGCGCGCTCCGGATCCGACATCACCGACAGCATGCTTTCGAACGTCGGCAGATCCCGGCCAATCGCATCCCATTCCCCATCCGGGCGGCGCAGGCGCACGAGCGCTCCGCGCCGGTCGGCTAGCAAGGTGGACGAACGCAGATGCGGCGCGCCCCACACGCACTCGCGCTTGATCTCCGGATCCTGGCCGAACGCACTCAGCGACAACGGAACTGGCAGGCCGAGATCGATCGCATAGCCGACCAGCTCGCCCTGAAACCCGAGCCGCAGATGCACCGGCTCCTTGCGCGGTCCGCCCTGCACCGGGATGGTGCCTTTCCTCATGCCGCGAGAAATCGTTTCCGGCCCGGCCCACAGTGTCGACGACAATCCACCTTCACGCGCCAGCGAACTCACGATGCCGCCCTGCGCGGCTTCCGCCAGCAGTCGCAACGCGCGATACAGGTTGGACTTTCCGCTGCCATTCGCGCCTGTGATCAGATTCAGCTGACCCAACGGCATGACCAACGAACGAATCGAGCGGTAATTCGCGACTGCCAGGGTGGAGAGTGCCGACATCGGACAAGCGTATCCCGGTAGCGGCGCATTCGGCTATCCTCGGTGCCTCTCGAAGGGGGAGTCATCATGCGTTTGAACCGTCTTGCGGCCCTCGGCCGCGGAATTTTCGTCACGTGCGTCCTCGGTTTCTCCGGCGCGGCCAGCGCCTCCGAACAACCGCCCACTCTATCTATCGGCTCTGCCATGCCGGCGTTCTCGCTGCCCGGGATCGACGGCAAGACCTACACCGACCAGTCGTTCAAGGACGCGAAGCTCCTGGTGCTGTTGTTCACCTGCGCGCACTGCCCGACGGCGCAGGCCTACCAGGAACGCATCAAGAAGCTGGTGACGGATTACAAGGCGAAGGGCGTCACGCTCGTCGCGATCAATCCGAACCACGCGGATGCAGTGCGCCTCGACGAGATGGCCTACACCGATCTCGGCGACACCTTCGACGATATGAAGGAACGCGCGAAGGACCAGAAATTCAACTTCGTCTGGCTCGATGACGGCCCGAAGCAGGAGGTCTCGCACAAGTATGGTCCGGTCGCGACGCCGCACGTGTTCATCTTCGATAAGGACCGCAAGCTGCGCTTCGAAGGCCGCATCGACGATTCCGAGCGCGAATCCACCGCCACCAAGCACGAGACCCGCGACGCGCTCGAAGCGCTGCTGGCCGGCAAACAGCCGGCGGTTGCCACGACCAAGGTGTTCGGCTGCTCGGTCAAATGGGCGGACAAGGTGCCGGACTACGCTAACTACAGGAAGAAGTGGGCGGCGGAACCCGTGACGCTCGAGAAAGCGGACGCGGCCGTGCTCAAGGCGATCCGCGAGAACAAGGGCTCCGGCAAGATTCGCTTCATCAATGTCTGGGCGACCTGGTGCGGGCCGTGCATCACCGAGTTCGACGAACTGGTCGAGCACAACGTACGCTTCCGCATTCGCGGCTTCGAGATGGTGACGATCGCCGCGGAGTTCCCCGACCAGGAAGCCAAGGTGCGCGATTTCCTCACGCAGAAGCACGCGTCGATGAAGAACTACATCTACGCCAGCAGCAACAATGACGAGATGAGCGAGGCTGTCGATCCCGCCTGGAAAGGTCCGCTGCCGTACACGATCATCGTCGACGAGAAGGGCAACGTGATCTATCGCGAGATGGGCTCGATCAATTTCCTCAAGATGCGGCGCGCCATCGTGCCGGCGCTCAATCGGCTGACACCTTGGCAGGGCCTGAGCCCGATCGATCCCAACGCCCCGCCGAAAGGTACGAACTAGTAAATGGGGTCAGGCCCCAAAGCGGCTTTTGGGGCCTGACCCCATTTCTGTAAGAAACGCGCTGCCCGTTCGTCTTCTGTCTGAACCAGACAGGAGGCGAATGTGTGCGTATCCCCATACTCGAAGCCGCTGCCGTGAATACCACGGACAGCGATGACATCGCCGCGCTCGCGCGGACTTACGGACCCAACGTGTTTCGCGCCGCGTGGCGCATCCTCGGCAGCCGTGCCGCGGCCGAGGACGCGCAGCAGCAGCTGTTCCTCAAGCTGATCGAATCGCCGCCGCAGCGCGTGGATTCCTGGCCGGCGTATCTCACGGCCGCCGCCACCCGGCTCGCGATCGATCACCTGCGCCGCCAGCGACACTGGCGGTTGTTGGCCCCCCTGTGGAAATCCGAGCCTGCGGAAGACTCGCCGGACGAGGACGCCGAACGCCAGCAAGCCAGCCGCTTCATGCGTGCGGCGCTGGCGCGGATCAATCCCCGCGATGCGTCGTGCTTCGTCATGCGACACCTGCACGGCCTCGCACCCGCCGCGATCGGTACGGCGCTCGGCATTTCGGAAAACCACGTCAGTGTCAGTGTGCATCGCGCGCGCAAGGCGCTCGAAGCGATGCAGGCAAAGGAGCAAATCTGATGAACACGCTCGATCAAATTGTCGAATCGTTCGCCGCCTCGGAAATCGACGATGAGTCGGTGCGCGCAGCGCAGCGCAAGCTCGAAGACGTCATCGCGCGCCGCATGGCCGAAAAGCAGCCACGCGTGAAGAGCGTGCGGAAGGCCGGCTGGTTGGCGGCCGCGGCATCGGCCGTCGTCGCGGTGCTCGGGCTTCTGTGGCTGCCGCTCAATCCCACGCCGGCATTTGCCGCGGTCCAGGAGCACTTCCGCGACTTTCAGACGATGCGGTTCGTCATCGACCAGCGCATGGCCGGGCAACCCACGTTCCAGACGCGCGTGCAAGCCACCCGCAGCGGCAACCTGCGCACCGAGGTGGGCGACGATGTGAGCGTCATCGTCAACTCCGCCGAGCAGCGCGTGCTGACGCTGATTCACCCCTCGCGCATGGCCATCGTGTCGCCGCTCGCGCATGCGGTGGAAGAGGACGACGCCATGAAATGGCTGAAGGACATCCGCGAGTTCCAGGGCGTGGCGACTCGGCTGCCGAAGCCGCGGGTGATCGACGGGCAGGAGGCGTTCGGCTGGCAGCTCAAGACTGCCGGCATCGACATGGTGCTGTGGGCGACGGTGGAAGGACTGCCGCTGCAGATGACCATGAATCCCGCGGCGCAGCTGCAACTCGACTTCCACTTCGAGTTCGATGTACCGCTCGCGCCTGAATCCTTCAGCACGGAAGTGCCTGCCGGTTACCAGGTCGGGACGGACGAGGATTGATTCGTCGGCAGTGCCGGGGCGGTCATTGACCACCCCGGCACCGGCGCGTGTAATACGCGCGGGACACCCATGAAAAACGCAACGCTCTCGCTACTAGCCGTGACGGCGGTGTTCGCCGGCACGTCCATCTACCTGGCCGTCGAGCTCGGCAAGACGCGCGATGCGCTGGCGGCGGAAACGTCGGCCCGCGCGGCGCTGGAAATGCGCGCCCGCCAACCTGAAACGCAAACCTTTCGTGAGGTGACTGCGGCGCAGGCGGTGAGGCAACCGGCGCCGACGCTGGGCTCTGCGCCGCCGCCATCGCTTCCGGACGCAGCGCCGACCGCCAACCGCCCCGCGGGTTTCAAGAACGACGAGCGTGCGACCAACGACCCCAAATCCGCTGCGATGCAGCGCCAGCGCCGCCTCATGCAGGAAGCGCAGCTGCGCCAGAGGTATGCCGACATGCCAGGCGAGCTCGGTCTCGACAAGGCACAGGCCAACAAACTGTTCGACCTGCTCGCGGACAGCCAGGTGGCGGCCGACAACGGCAGGCGCACGTACGCAGATGATCCCATCGGCAGCCGCTCGCTGGCAGATGCAGCCCGCCAGGAACGCGATGCCTCGATCACCGCCTTGTTAGGACCCGACAAGGCAGCCGAATTCCTGACGTTCGAGAAAAGCATCGGTGCCCGCATGCAGGTCGGGCGCATCGACGCGCAAATGACTGCGGCGGACATCCCGCTGCGCGACGATCAGCGCAAGGCGATGATCGTCGAGATCGCCGCCGAGCAGGTCGAGCGGCCGGCGCCGGAGCGCGATCCCACGGGCAGCGACGCCGACTATCAAAACCGCTTTCTCGACTGGCAGGCCGAGTATTCCAAGCGTGTGCAGGCGCGGGTCGAGCCGCTGCTGACCGCCGACCAGCTCGCGCGGTATCGCGAGGCGGTGCAAGTGCAGGATGCGCGGCGTGCGCAGCAGCGGGCGCGCGCCGAGCAACGGCGCAACGCACAGCAGCAACCCTGATCCATGCAGACGCTGGGCCTCATATCGCTGGTGGTGGCGGATTACGACGCTGCGCTGGCGTTCTATGTCGGCAAGCTCGGCTTCACCCTCGTCGAAGACAGCTTCGTGCCGGAGCAGAACAAGCGCTGGGTGGTGATCGAACCCCCGGGCGCCGCGGGGCAGGGCGCCAAACTACTGCTGGCACGCGGCACGAACCCGGAGCAGATTTCCCGTATCGGCGACCAGACTGGTGGCCGTGTATTCCTGTTCCTTTACACCGACGATTTCTGGCGCGATTTCAACGACTACCAGGCCAAGGGCGTGGAGTTCCATCGCCCGCCCAGCGAAGCGCCGTACGGAACCGTGGCGGTGTTCAAGGATCTGTACGGCACTTTGTGGGACCTGGTGCAGCTCAAGGCCTAGCTACGGGACGGGCGATCATTTCGCCGCGGTACCCACCTTGATCAGCGCCGCATCGAGCGCAGTGGCGAACTTCTCCGGCTGATCGAACATCACGAAGTGGCGCGACGGGGAAACGGACACGACGTCCAGCTGCTGCACGCCGGTGAGCAGCATGCGGTAGTAGCCCGTCTTGCCGTCCTCGTTGATGCCCATGGCCGCGAAGTCCGGCGCATTGAAGGGCGAGATCTCGACGACCGGGACCTTGATGTCGACGAGCCGCGGACGCAGGTCGAGCTCGATCAACTGCGCGGCGAAATCAGCGACGGCCCCAGTGTCGCTGCGGCTCGACTGCTCGGCCAGCCGATCCGCAGTCGCGGGATCGATGGATCCGATCTGCTTCAGATAGCCGTGCTGGCCGGCGACAAACTGTTCACGCGTCTGACCGCCGAATTGCGCACGCGTATGCTCTGCCATCGGTTTGCGGTCGCCCGTCTGCGCTTCAGTGCCGGGAAATACCGGCAATCCATCGACGGCGATGACACCCGCGATGAGATCGGAATGCTCCGCCGCGAACTTGAGCGACAGCGTGCCCCCCAAGCTGTGGCCCACGAGCACCGGGCGCGCGAGCTGTTTCGATTCGATCAGCTTCCGGATATCACCGACGAGCGTGTCGAGCGTGGCGCCGGCTACCGGCGCGCGGCCGTCGAAGCCGGGCAGTGTCAGTAGATAGAGCGTGTGATCCTTCTGCAGCCGCTGCGCGGTATCCGTCCACACCCAAGTGCCGCTGGCAAGCCCAGGGATGAGAATGACTGCCGGGCCCTTTTTGCCCTGCTGCTCGACCTGCAATGCGCCGACCTCGTAGGTGGCGGATTTCGACAACGCCGGCGCAGCCAGCGAGAGCGCGAGCAGGGCGCCCGCGAAAAACTTGAGCTTCATGACTATTTCTCCGTTGAAAAGATTTTTTCGATGGATTTGCCGAACAGCTTCGCGATGGCGAAGGCGAGCGGCAGGCTGGGGTCGTATTTGCCGGTCTCGATGGCGTTCACGGTCTGGCGCGACACCTCGAGCTGGTCGGCGAGTTCGCCCTGGCTCCAGCCGCGCTCCGTGCGCAATTCGCGCACCAGATTTTTCATCGCTTGACCACACAGCGCAGGCACTCGAACCCGCCCCAGACGAAGCCCATCACGGGCCACACCCAGAACATGCTCAGGCGCGGAAAGCCGGCGCCCTCGAGAAACCCGTATGTCAGCGACAGGCCGGCCGTGACCGCCGCGGCGATTGCGAGACTTTCGAGCGTGCGAAGACGGATGAACTCATCCATGCGCCGGAACTGGCGTGCGATCGCCCAGATCGCGAGGGCGATTGGAATCATCGGCGTGAGCAGCAACGCGGTGCGCAGGGCGCCCTCCGGCATTGGCTTCGCGATCGACAGGGCGCCGAACAACACAAGGATGTAAATCGCCATGGAAGCGCCGAGTTCCAGCAGGTATTTTCGGCGCGCGTCGCGTTCGAGCATCAACTTCTCCTGTTCGCATCTCTGTAAAGGATGCTTGACAGGCTAAACGCGCACCGGAAGCTTGTCAAGCTTCCTTTACAACCTATTCGATGCGCTGATTAATGCTCATTTTCGCGAGGAATTCCTGCGCGGCCGCGGATTCGGCGGTGCATTCTGCGGGCACCGCTTCGCAGAATTTCACCCACGGCAGCCGGCTCTCGATGCCGTATTGCTTCACCAGCGTGACGTCCTCGGGATGATCCAGCGAGCCGATGGACACGTAGATGCGCGCGGTGGGCAGGTCGTACTTGAACGACAACGGGGTGCCGCATTTTTCGCAGAATGCGCGCTTCGCAAGATTGGAACTGGCAAAGAATGCGGGCGAACCGCGAGTCCAGGCGAAGTTGTCAGGCGCTCCGCCGGCCAGTGCCGCGAACACGCCGCCCGAAGCGCGCTGACACATGCGGCAGTGACAGACATGCGCATTTTCGAGCGGCGTATAGAACGCGTAGCGCACCGCGCCGCACTGGCATCCGCCGGTTGCCAGAGCCTTCCGGTCAATCGCGCTCACTGGAAAGTATTGCAGTCCTGGACGCTGCCCGTGCCGTAGCCCTTGCGGAACCACTGCTGACGCGCGGCGCCCGAACCGTGCGTGAAGGATTCCTGGTTTACGTGGCCCTGCACGCGCTTCTGGATGGTGTCGTCGCCCACCGCTGACGCCGCGTTCAACGCATCGTCGATATCGCCGGCCTCGACGAGCTGGCTCGCGCTTTCGGCGTGATTTGCCCAGATGCCGGCGAAGCAATCCGCCTGCAGCTCCAGCTTCACGGACAACGCGTTGGCGTCCCCTTCGGAAGAGCTCTGCTGCGCGGCGTGCACCTTCTCGGCGGTACCTAACAAGTTCTGCACGTGATGGCCGACCTCGTGCGCGATGACATAGGCCTTGGCGAAATCGCCCTGCGCCGCGAAGTCTGTTTCGAGCTGGCGGAAGAATGCGAGATCGATGTACACCTTGTGATCGACGGGGCAGTAGAAAGGCCCCGCGGCCGAGGTGGCCGACCCGCAGCCGGTGTTGATGCCGTCGTCGAACAGCGCGACGTACGGCTGTTCGTACTCGCGACCGGCCTGGGCAAAGATGGGCGTCCAGGTT
>Ga0193752_1000659_pt1 | contig 31719 bp, 27 predicted proteins | sample H1c1metaG_FD_144924 | JGI IMG/M metagenome (GOLD analysis project Ga0193752, IMG submission 144924) | Soil microbial communities from a riparian zone of the East river system, Colorado, United States - H1c1 | ecosystem: Environmental > Terrestrial > Soil > Riparian zone | place: USA: East River... | reverse complement strand
ATGACGTTGCCGCGGAAGCAGAGCGCGATGCCGGTCGCGGTGAGCAGGTACGGCGTGCTCTTGTTCAGTCCGACCACGATGCGGTCCCAGGAGCCGAACGCGCCCTGCAGAAGGAGCGCGTAGGCGGTGAGCGGATTTTTGCCCGAGAGCGCGATGAAGAACGCCGTGATGGCGAGCGAGGCGCCGATTGCGGCGAGCACCCGCAGGACGGGATGGTTCAAGCCGCGGCCGTGGAGTTTGCCATCAGAGCCGCTCCCGAGAGCGCCATGCCGACGCGCGACGCGTCGGCCTGCGCGCGCGGCATGAGGTCGCTCAGGCGGCCGTCGAACAGCACGCCGATGCGGTCGCCGACGGCGAGCACCTCTTCCAGCTCCGACGAGATGTAGAGCACCGCGGCGCCGCGCGCGCGCAGCTCGAGCACGCGCTCGATGACGAAGCGCGTCGCGCCCGGGTCGAGCCCCCAGGTCGGCTGGAACGCGACCAGCACCGCCGGGTTGCGCGAGAGCTCGCGCGCCAGCACGACCTTCTGCTGGTTGCCGCCGGACAGCGTGCCGGCGGCCACTTGCGGTCCGGGGCAACGGATGTCGAAGGTCCTGATCTTCGTTTTCGCACTTTCAACGGAATAGGTCTTGTCGAGAACCATCCTCTTCGAGAACGGCGCACGCGCGAAGTCGCGGAGCCGCAGGTTGTCGGCGACCGACATGCTCGGCACCAGGCTCGTCGATGAGCGGTCCGCAGGGATGTACGCGAGCCCGCGCTCGAGCCTCTCGGGCGCGGACAGCATCGTGATGTCGTCGCCGTCGAGCTCGATGCGGCCGCCGGTGATCTTCGCCAGCCCGGCGAGCGCGTTGGCGAGCTCGGCCTGGCCGTTGCCGTCGACGCCGGCCAGCGCCAGGACTTCGCCGGCGTGCAGGGTGAAGCTCGCGCCCTTGAGCCGCAGGACGCCACCGTCGTCTTCCGCGGCGAGGTCATGGACCGCCAGAATTTCTTTTCCGCTTTCTGTTTTTCTATCGAATGAAAAATCAACGGCAGAACCCACCATGATCCGGGCCAGGTCTGCCCGCGTCGCCCCGGCGGCCTTGCATTGCCCGGCCACCTGACCGTCGCGCAGCACGGCGATCTGGTCGCAGATTTCCAGCACTTCGCCCAGCTTGTGCGAGATGAAGATGACCGACTTGCCGTCGTCGCGCAGCCGGCGCATCAGGGCGAGCAGGCGGGCGACCTCCGGCGGGGCGAGGATGGAGGTGGGCTCGTCGAGGATCAGCAGCTCGCAGCCGCGCACCAGCGCCTTGACGATCTCGACGCGCTGCCGCTCGCCGAGCGACAGGCCGCCGACCAGCGCGGCGGGATCGACGTCGATGCCGAAGCCGCGGCTGGCGCGCGCCACCTCGGCCGAGACCGCCGCGGTGTTAAGCCAGCGCCCGGTGCGCTCCCAGCCGAGCATCACGTTCTCGGCCACCGTCATCGCCTCCACCAGCGTGAAGTGCTGGTGGATCATGCCGATGCCGGCGCGGATGGCGTCGCGCGGCGAGCCGGCGGCGAGCTCGCGCCCCTTGAACACGATGCCGCCCGCGTCCGGCTTCACCATGCCGAACAGGCACTTCATCAGCGTGCTCTTGCCCGAGCCGTTGGCGCCCAGCAGGCCGACGATGGAACCGCGGCCGACCGTGAGGTCGATGCCGCGGTTCGCCTGGACTTTCCCGTATGCCTTGGAGATGCCGCGCATCTCCAGCATAGGGTTTGGCGTCAGATGCCGCCCCGCGCGTCTTCCTTGGTGACCGTGAGCGTGAGCTGCTTGCTCGCTAATTTCTTCTTTACTGCATTCACTTCGGAAACAACTGCGGCCGGGACCGCGGGATTGAAGGGCGCTTCCTTCGAGTACATCAGGTCGGCGCCGCCGCCCCCGGGCGCGTCGTAGCCGTAGGTCTTCAGCTCGCCGAACATCTTGCCGTCGCGCACTTCCTTGGCGGCTGCGGCGTACATCTCATCCCAGCGCTCGATGATCGCGGTGGCGACGCTGGCCGGGGCTGCGGCGACGTGGCCGAACGAGCGGCCGGTGGCGAATACCTTCTTTTCGGCGGCGGCCTGGATGATGCCGTTCTGTCCGGCGTTCAGCTTGCCGAACACGAAGTCGGCGCCGCCGGCGATGAGCGCGAGCGCGGCTTCCTTCGCCATCGCCGCGTCCTCCATCTCCTTGATGTAGATCACGCGCACCTCGACCTCGGGCCGCGTCGCTTTCACGCCCTGGCGGAAGCCGCCGACCTGCGCCACCATGTTCGGCAGGCCCTCGAGGCCGTTCACCGAGCCGACCTTGCCGGTCTTGGTCAGGCGCGCGGCGAGCACGCCCATCAGGTAGCCGACATGCGTGTTGTCGTAGTCGAGCGAGCCGACGTTCTTGCCGGCGCCGCCGGAGCCCGAGCTGACGATGAACTGCACGTTGGGGAACTCGGGGCCGACGCGCTGCGCGGCGGACAGGAAGCGGCCGGTGTGGCCGACCACCGGCGAGTAGCCGCGGCGCGCGAAGTCCTTCATCGCCTCGATGTAATCGGCGGGCTGCACGTTCTCCGAGTAGGCGGTGTCGTAGCCCATCGTCTTCAGGCGCGTGACCACACCGAAGCCGACCGCGTTCCAGCTCTGGTCGTTGATGCTGCCCGGCAGCAGCACCGCGGCCTTCTGCGCGCTCGCGGCACCGGCGAGGAAGAACGTAAGCAGGAAGATTGCGAAACGCTGTGCTTTCATATTGGAGCTCCCCATACAGAGCGGCCGGAGGGCCGCGGACACGGTCCTTACGCAAACATTGCGCCAATCGTCCTGCGGGGCTGCGCGGCCGCTTCGAGCGGCGTCGCGCACGAAACGCGTGCGAAGGCGCCGGCCCGCGCACGGTTTCGGCGCATAGAGGCGGCCTGACACGCTCGTTAGCGCCTGAACGCGCCCGGCATGACTTCTGCTGAAGACGAGCCAGCATGAATATGGACATCAATACGCGGGCAGTCCCGATCGTCGACCTCACGCCGTTCTCGCTTCCCGACGCCGCAGCGCACTGGAAGCTCGCGCGCGAGGTCGACCGCGCCTGCCGGGAGATCGGCTTCCTGGTGATCGCCGGCCACGGCATCCCCCACGCCAGCATCGAGCGCGCATTCGCGGTCGGCAACGCGTTCTTCGGCCAGCCGCCGCACGAGAAGGCGCGCATCGTCCCGCCGGACGGGCGCGTGCGCGGCTACACCGCGATCGGCCGGCAGGGGCTCGCCTACAGCCTGGGCGAGGAGACGCCGCCCGATCTGTTCGAGCGCTTCCGCATGGGACGCTTCGACGTGCCCGATGACGAGTACCACCGCGCGCGCCGCGACGGCTTCTTCGCCGAGAACCTGTGGCCGCGGCAGCCGGCCGAGTTTCGCCCGGCGCTGAGCTCGTACTACTCCGAGATGGAGGCGCTGGCGGGGCGCCTGATGCGCCTGTTCGCCCTGGCGCTCGACCTGCCGCGCGATTTCTTCGCCGACAAGATCGACCGGCATGTCTCGTCGCTGTGCCTCAACTTCTACCCGTCGCAGCCCGAAGCGCCGCTGCCGGGGCAGCTGCGCGCCGGCGCGCACACCGACTACGGCAGCCTCACCATCGTCGCGCCGACCCAGGCGCCCGGTGCGCTGCAGGTCCTCGACCGCGGCGGGCAGTGGCGCGACGTCGACCCGCCGCCGGGCACCTTCGTCGTCAACCTCGGCGACCTGATGGCGCAATGGACCAACGACCGCTGGGTGTCGACGCTGCACCGCGTCGCCAACCCGCCGCGCGACGTGGCCGGCGACAGCGAGCGGCTCTCGCTGGTCTTCTTCCACCAGCCGAACGACGACGCGCTCATCGAATGCCTGCCGTCATGCTGCGCCGACCGGGCCGCGAAGTACGCGCCGGTCACCTCCGGCGAGCATTTCACCGGCAAGATCCGCAAGGCATTCGACATGAAGGCCGCCAACCCATAGAAGAGCTGGGTGCCTTCCTGGAACGCTTCACCGTGCTCAATGCGCGCGTGAACGCTGTGGTTGCGCTTGCCCCCGACCTGGAATCCCAGTGGCGCGCCAGCGCGCAGCGCCTCGCGACGAGCCAGCCGCGCAGCCTGCTCGAGGGCGTACCGATCGTCGTCAAGGACAACATCCTCGTGAAAGGGATGCCCTGCACCTGGGGCAGCCGGCTGTTCAAGGACTACCTTCCCGAGCGCGACGAGGTCGCGGTCGAGCGCCTGCGCGCTGCAGGCGCGATCGTCGTCGGCAAGACCAACGTCCCGGAATTCACGCTCGAGGGCTATACCGGGAACGCGCTCTTCGGCGTCACGCGCAATCCCTGGGATCCCTCCCTGACTCCCGGCGGCTCCTCCGGCGGCTCGGTCGCGGCGGTCGCCGCCGGCCTGGTCCCGCTCGCGCTGGGCACCGACGGCGGCGGTTCCATCCGCCGCCCCGCGTCGCACACCGGCCTGGTCGGCCTCAAGCCTTCCATCGGCGCGGTGCCGCGCGTGCACATGCTGCCGGCGATCCTGCTCGACCTGGAAGTGGTGGGCCCGATCGGCGCCACGGTGGCGGATGTGAGCCGCCTGTTCGACGTGATTTCGGCTTCGCCGCCCCGCGAAGCGAAAGCCCGCCCGCGCGTTCTCCATGTTGCGAGGTTCGGCGAAGCGCCCCTTGATCCCGAGATTGCCTCGAGCGTGAATGACGCCGTGAGCCGGCTCGCGGGGCTCGGCTGCGAAGTGGAAGCGGGAAATCTGCCCATCGATCTCGCGCCGCTCGAGGCGTTCTGGCCGAAGTTCGCGGCTGCGGGGGTGGCATGGCTGATGTCGCTGCATCCGGGCAAGGAGGCGCTGCTCGGCGAGCGGATGCAGGCGATGCTCGAGCAGGGGCGCGCGGTGAGCGCGGCGCAATACATCGACGGGCTCGCGCTCATGCACAGGATGCGCCACGAGGCGCAGGCGCTCTTCAGCCGCTACGACTTCGTGCTGACGCCGAGCGCCGCTGCGCTGCCCTGGCGGGCGGAAGCGCCGTGGCCGGAGACGATCGACGGCAAGCGGGTGGGCCCGCGCGGCCACGCGGTCTATACCGCGTGGGTCAATGCCTGCGGCATCCCGGCGATCAGCCTGCCCTGTGCGCCTTCACGCGCCGGCCTGCCGATCGGCTTCCAGCTGGTCGGCGGCTTCGGCGCGGATCGCGCGCTGCTCGACATGGCGGCGCGCTACGAGGCGGCGCATCCCTGGGCTCGCCCTTTAGACCCTAGGCTTCGAGCCAGCGCGTGAGCTCCTGCGTCACGCGCTCGGGCTGCTCCATGGCGCACATGTGCCCGCAGTCGGGAACGCTCGCGAGCCGTGCGCCCGCGATGCCCTCGGCCATCTCGCGGGCGCGGTCCGGCGGCGTCACTTCGTCCTGCTCGCCGACCAGGACCAGGGTCGGGCAGCGGATCGCGGCGAGCGTCGGGCGCGAGTCGGGCCGGCTCATGATCGCGCTCTGCTGCCGGATGAATGCTTCGGCGCCGGTTTCCTCGGCCATCAGCTCGAGGCGCCGGCGCAGAGCCGCGTCGGTGCGGTGTGAAGGATGCACCAGGACCGGCAGCTGCAGCTCGATAATGGCCTGCATCCGGCCGCCGGCCGCGATCGCGATCTGGCTGCGCCGGCGCTCGCTTTGCTCCGGCGTGTCCGGCCGCGCCGCCGTGTCGAGCAGGGCGAGCTTCGCTACCCGCTCGGGCGCCTGGCGCATCATCTCGAAGGCGATGTAGCCGCCCATCGAGTGGCCGGCCAGCGCGAAGCGCGTCGGCGACACGGCCAGTATGCGCCGCGCAATGCCCGCCATGCTGTCATCGCGCGTATGGTCCGCGATGGTCACCGGGCCGAAGCGCCACAGCGCCGGCAGCTGCGCCTCGAAGAATCTCGGCGTGGCATAGAGGCCCGGCACCAGCACGATGGGTTGCGGCTCTTGCATGGCCGGATGATAGTGCATGCTTTTTTGTAGTCATTCGGCTACAGCGTGTCGCATAGTTCTGCGAGGACGCGCGGATAGAATTTCCCGCGATGCGCCTGCGCTCGAATCTGCTCCTGCTGGTGGCCGGCACCGCCGTGCCGCTGCTCGCGCTGGCGCTCGTGCTCGGCTACGTGCTGGTCGAGCACGAGAAGGAAACCACGCGCGCCGGCGCGACGGCGCGCACGCGCGCCGTGATGACCGCCGTCGACTCCGAGCTGAGCGGGCACATTTCCTCGCTGCAGGGCCTCGCCAGCTCGCACAGCTTGGAGCGCGGCGACCTGCGTGCGTTCGAGGAAGAGGTGCGCCGCTTCCTGGCTTCGCAGTCCGACTGGCGGCTGGTGATCCTGACGACGCCCTCCGGCGATCTGCTGCTCAATACCGCAGCCGGCTTCAAGCCGGGCCTGATGAGCAGCGACCCGGCGATGATCCGGCGCGTCGTCGAGAAGCGCTCGCCGCAGATCGGCGACATGCTGCTCGGCCGCCTGACGAAGACCTACGGCGTGCCGATCCGCGTCCCGGTGATGCGCGGCGCCGAGGTGGCTTATGTGCTGACGGCGGATGTCGAGCCGACCTCGTTCGCCCGCCTGATCGCGGCGCAGGAGCTGCCCTCGAGCTGGGTGAGCGGCCTCGTCGACCGGAAAGGGCTGCTGGTCGCCCGCGTGCCCGCGCGGCCCCACGGCTCGCGGGCATCGGAGCATTTCCTCACCGCAGTAGCGCAGTCCCCTTCGATCGAAGGCTGGTATCGCGGCCGCACCGTGGAAGGCGTCGACACCTTTACCGCTTACCGCATCTCGCCGCTCAGCGGCTGGAGCGTCGGCATGGGCATTCCCACCGCCGAGGTGTATGCCGTGGCCTACCGCGCCGGCTGGTGGATGCTGGCGGGCACGCTGGTCTCGGTTCTTCTGGCCGGCGGCTTCGCCTGGTTCATGGGCCGGCGCATCGTGCGGCCGATCACCGCGCTCGCCGGTGCCGCGCGCCAGCTCGGCGCGGGCGGCAGTCTACCGCCGAGCGCGCACGATTCCGCGATCGGCGAGGTGGGCGAGCTCTCGATCGCGCTGCAGGACGCCTCGCGCGTGGTGCACGAGCGCGAGGCAGCGCACCGGCGCCTTGCGACGGTGGTGCAGCAGATGCCGGGCGGGGTGATCATCGCCGACGCCGCGGGCAACCGCATCATCGCCAACGAGCAGGCCGGGCGCATCCTCGGGCATTCGATCCTGCAGTCCTTCAGCGACGACGAGATTTCCGCGGTCACCGGCGCGTGCTTTCCGGACGGACGGCCCTACGAGGCGAAGGACTTCCCGCTGGCGCGCGCGCTGCGCGGCGAGGTGCTGGCCGACGAGGAGGTCCTGGTGCAGCGCACCGGCGCTCGCCGGCAGACGATCTCGGCGAGCGCCGCGGCGATCCGCGCCGCCGACGGCGGCATCATGGGCGCGGTGGTGACCTTCGTGGACATCAGCGCGCGCAAGCAGGCGGAGGAGGACCGGCTGCGGGCGCTGGCGCGCGAGCAGGAGGCGCGCAGCGAGGCGGAGCTCGCCAATCGCTCGAAGGACGAGTTCCTGGCGATGCTCGGCCACGAGCTGAGGAACCCGCTGGCGCCGATCCGCACGGCGCTGCAGCTGATGCGCCTGCGCGGCGACGAGGCGCTGATGAAAGAGCGCCTGGTGATCGAGCGCCAGGTCGAGCACCTGGTGCGCATGGTGGACGACCTGCTGGACGTCTCGCGCATCACCAGCGGCAAGGTCGAGCTCAAGCGCGAGCGCGTCGAGCTCGCCGAGATCGTCGCCGAGGCGATCGAGATGGCGAGCCCGATGATCGAGCAGCGCCAGCACCGGCTCGACGTCACGGTGCCGAGCAGCGGCATGGCCATCCACGGCGACGCGCCGCGCCTCGCGCAGGCCGTGTGCAACCTGCTCACCAATGCCGCCAAGTACACCGAACGCAAAGGCGAGATCGTGATCGACGCGCAGCGCAGCGGCGCCGATGCGGTGCTGCGCGTGCGCGACAACGGCGTGGGTATCGCGCCGGAGCTGCTGGCGCACATCTTCGAGCCGTTCGTGCAGGCGCCGCAGGCGCTGGAGCGCGCGCAGGGCGGCCTGGGCCTGGGCCTCGCCATCGTGCGCAGCCTGGTGACGCTGCACGGCGGCAGCGTGCATGCCGCGAGCGACGGCCCGGGGCGCGGCGCCGAGCTTACGATCCGCCTGCCGCTCGCCGAGTCCGCGGCGGCTGCGGAGCGCACGGCGGTCGCCGTCGGCCGGGCGCGGGCGCCGGCGCCGGACGCGATCCGCGTGCTGATCGTGGACGACAACTCGGATGCCGCCGAGACGCTCGCCTCGGCGCTGCGCCTGCAGGGCATGGCGGTGGAGGTGGCGCACGACGGGCCGCAGGCGCTCAAGGCGGCGCCCGACTTCAGGCCGAACGTCGCGCTGCTCGACATCGGCCTGCCGGTAATGGACGGCTATGAGCTCGCGCGCCGCCTGCGCTGGGCGGCGAGCCGCGACCCGCTCGCGCCGCAGCTGACCCTCATCGCCCTGACCGGTTACGGCGAGCAGTCGGACCGCGAGCGCTCGCGCGAGGCCGGCTTCGTCCACCACCTCGTCAAGCCGGTCGACCTCGAGGCGCTGATGGCGCTCATCGCGGGCGGCGAAAGTCTTGACGGCCGGCGCGGCCTGTCACATCCTGCGCCGGGGACCTACAGGAGAGGAGATCCACAATGAAACTCAGAATCGCTGGAATCGTTGCCGTGTCCGCTGTCGCAGCGCTCGCCGCTTGCAGCACCATGAACGACATGCGGGCCGTGATGCCCGGCTCGATGGGCGGCTGGACCACGCTGGTCGACGGCGGCAAGGGACTGGAGAGCTTCGAGCGCATCGGCAACTCCAACTGGCGCGTCGAGGACGGCGCGATCGTCGCCGACCGCAATCCGGACAAGACGCCGAGCTACCTGGTGACGCGCAACTCGTACACGAACTTCGTGATCCGCGCCGAGTTCTGGGCGAGCAACGACGCGAACAGCGGCATCTTCACGCGCTGCAAGGACGGCAAGGCCGTCAACGACGACACCTGCTACGAAGCCAACATCTTCGACCAGCGCCCCGACCCGAGCTACGGCACCGGCGCGATCGTCAAGGTGGCCAAGGTCGACCCGATGCCCAAGGCCGGCGGCAAGTGGAATACGTACGAGTTCACGCTGAACGGCTCGCAGCTGACCGTCGTGCTGAACGGCCAGAAGACCGTGGACGTGAAGGACGCCAAGCTCGCCAGCGGGCCGCTCGCCCTGCAGCACGGCACCGGCACCATCAAGTGGCGCAAGGTGGAGATCCGGCCGCTGCAGTAGTCAGTCGGCCCGGATGTTCGCTTCCCTGACGACGCGGCCCCACTTGGCGTAGTCCGCCGTGATCTTCCTCACCGTCTGCACCGGCGGGAGGATCTCGGCGTCGCAGCCGGTGGCGGTGATCTGCTCCATGACGGCCTTGTCCTGGCCCGCCTTGGCGAGCGCCTGAGTCCAGCGCGCCACCACTTCCTTCGGCAGGCCGGCAGGGCCGAGGATGCCGTACCACGCTGTGGAGTCGAACCCCTTCAGGCCGGCCTCGTCCATCGTCGGCACGTTGGGGAAGGCCTGCGAGCGCTGCGGCGAGGTCACCGCGATCGCGCGGATCTTGCCGCCCTTCACCGCGCCGATGGCCGGGCCGAGCGACGAGAAGAGCATCGGGATCTGCCCGCCCATGAGGTCGGTCATCGCCGGCCCGCCGCCCTTGTAGGGAACGTGCAGCAGGTTCGCGCCGGTGACGCTCTTGAAGTACTCGCCGGAAAGATGATGCGGGCCGCCGACGCCGGAGGTCCCGTAGCTCCACTTGTTCGGTTCCTTCTTGGAAAGACCGACGACGTCGTCAACGCTCTGGAACGGCGTGGACGCGTGCACGACGAGCAGGCTGCCGCTGCCGCACACATGGCCCAGATGTGTGAACGACGCGATCTTGTCGTAGCCGACCTTGGTGAGGTGCGGCGCGACGGTGAGCGGACCGCTGTCGTAGTAATAGAGCGTGTAGCCGTCTGCGGGCAGCTTCGCGATCGCCTCCATCGCCACGCCCCCGGCGGCGCCCGGCCGGTACTCGAACACCAGCGGCTTGCCGAGCAGCGGCTCGAGCGCCTTCGCCAGCGGACGCGCCCCGGCCTCCGCCGAGCCGCCGGGCGCATAGCCGACCATCAGGCGGATCGGCTTGGCGGGATAGCCTTGGGCGGACGCGACGGCCGGCAAAGCCGCAAGCAGTCCCGCAAATGCGAACGTTCGCTTGAGCACGGTGGGTTCCTCCTCAGGAATGCGGCAGGATAGCGCATGGCGAAAATTCTGGTGATTGACGACGAGGACGACGTGCGCGCGGTGGTGCGCGGCGTGCTGGAGTCCGCCGGGCATGACGTCCTGGCCGCGCCGAACGGGGCCCGCGGCCTGGACGTGCTGCGTGAAAGCGGCGCCGAGCTGGTCATCACCGATATCCTGATGCCCGAACGCGAAGGGATCGAGACCATCCGCGACATCCGGCAGGAATTTCCCGGGGTGCGTGTCATCGCCATGTCGGGCGGCGGCCGGCTCCTCAAGTCGACGACGCATTTCCTCACCGCCAGCGCGCTCGGCGCGCACGCGGTGCTGCGCAAGCCCTTCGGCCCCGAGGTCCTGCTGAGCGCCGTCGAGGACGCCCTCAAGGCGAAATGAACCGGCCGTCTGCGCAGCACCGGCTGTGGATCGGACTGGCGCTGGTCCTGGTCCCCGGGATCCTGCTGCTGCTCCTCGAGCTGTACGTCGTGAGCATCAAGGCGCCGGCCTTGCAGCACAGCCGGGAGCGGGTCGCGCACACCTTCGAAGTCATCGCCACGGCGGAAGCGCTGCGCGGCGCGGTCAAGGATGCCGAGCGGGCGCAGCGCGGCTACCTGGTGAGCTCCGATCGGGCGTACCTTGCTCCTTACGACCGCGGCGTCCGCGACGCGCCCAGGCTGCTGGCGCAGCTCGCCGCGCTCGTCGAAGACAATCCGCAGCAGCGGGGCCGCATGCCGCTGCTCGGCCTCGAGGTCCAGGCCAAGCTGCGCGAGATCGGCCGCACCCTGGAAGCGCACGACCGCGACGGCCTGAAGGCCGCGCGTCAGATCGTGCTGACGAACTCGGGGCTGCACGCGATGCAGACTTTCGAGGCGCTGATCGACGCGACGATCGCCGCCGAGCGCGACTTGCTCACGCAGCGCACCGCAGCCGCGGTGGAAGAGGAGCGCGGCACGGCCTACATGGCGCTGGCGAGCAGCGTGCTTGCGCTCCTGGCGATGATCCTCGGCGCCACGGTCGTGCTGCTGGTTCTGCGCGAAATCGTGCGGGCTGAGGCGGCGAAGGGCGAGAGCGACCGGCTGCTGGGCGAGCAGCAGCAGGTGATGGCGCAGTACCAGAAAATGGAAGCGCTGGGCCAGCTGACCGGGGGCATCGCCCACGACTTCAACAACCTGGTCCACGTGATCAAGAACGCGCTGGAGATCGTGCTGCGGATGCTGAACCCCGCCGAGACGAAAATCCGCGGCTACCTGGAGATGGCGGGCCGCAACGCGGACCGCGCGGCGACCCTCACGCAGCGCCTGCTGGCGTTCTCGCGCCGGCAGATGCTCGACCCCAGGCCGATCGATCCGAACGGCCTGCTCACGGAGGTGACCGCGCTGCTCGGCTCCTCCTTCGGCAAGGGCATCTCGGTCGAGACGGTGAGCGGCGCGGATGCCTGGTGGATCGTCGCCGATGTGCATCAGCTGGAAACGGCGATCCTCAATCTGGCGGTCAACGCGCGCGACGCGATGCCGGAGGGAGGCAAGCTGACCCTCGAGACGGCGAACGCCCGCCTCGACGAAGCCTACGGCGCCGCGCACAGCGAGGTGAAACCCGGCGAGTACGTGATGATCGCGGTGAGCGATACCGGAACGGGCATGCCTCCCGAGGTGGCGGCGCGGGCGTTCGAGCCCTTCTTCACCACCAAGGAGGTCGGCCGCGGTACGGGGCTGGGGCTCTCGCAGGTCTACGGCTTCGCCAAGCAGTCGAGCGGCCACGTCGAGATCCACAGCGAACCGGGGCGGGGAACGACGGTGAAGCTGTACCTGCCGAGGCTCCATGACGTGCCCGGGGCGGTGGGGTCCATCAGGTAGCCGGAACGGCCGTCATGCACGGCGTCGTGATAATCAACTAGGCGCCTGCCCTACGGAGCTTCGGTGGGTTCGGGTTCCTGGCTGTCGACGGGAAGGGGAGGCTGGATAGCGGCGGTTTTCCTCGGCGACGGCGCACGCTTCCTCTTCGGCTTCGCCACGGCGGGTTTCTTCGCCTTGCGCGCCGTCTTCGTCTTCGGAGCCGCCTTGCCGCGCGTGCCCAGCTCGCGCAGCTTCTTCTCCAGCGCGGCCAGCTTCTTCGTCAGCTTGAGATGTTTCTTCTCGAGTTTCTTTTGCAGCTTGCGTTGCTTCTTCGTGTCACCCGCCGTCTTCATGGAATCTCCTCGGGACGCCAGGATCGCATCCTACTTCCCGCTCGCGCATCGAGCGCATCGGCTTCATCGGCGCCTCCATAAGGGTAATGGTTTGCAAAGAAGTGTGACAAACGTCCTCAAGGAATACCGAAATGTAGGGTTTCCCCTACACCGGCTGCGGCAGCAGCGCGGACGTCGCAGCGGATTTCCTATATATACAGCCGTATGAGTGCGGTGTTGAGCGAAATCCCAGTGACCAGGCAGACTCTTCGGCTGCTGCTGTCGGAAGACAATCCGGCCGACGTCGAGTTCGAAGTCCGGGAGCTCAAGCGCGCCGGCTTGAAGATCGATCACGTGGTGGCCATCTCGGGGGATGAATTTACCCGCGCGCTGCGCGAGTTCCGCCCGGACATCATCATCTCGGACTTTTCCATGCCCGGCTTCGACGGCATGGAAGCCTTGCGCCTGGCGCGCGAGCTGGCGCCGGATATTCCGTTCCTGTTCGTCTCGGGTACCCTGGGCGAGGACTATGCGATCCGGGCGCTGAAGAACGGCGCGACCGACTACGTCCTGAAATCCAACCTGGTGCGCCTGCCGCCTGCGATCGAGCGCGCGCTGATCGGGGCCGAGGAACGCCGGGCGCGCAGGCGGGCCGAAGCCGGCCTGCGGCGAGCCCAGCTGATGGCGAAGCTCGCCCATATCGTCACCGGGCCCTCCGGCGATTTCGAGGGCTGGTCGGAATCCCTGCCGGACCTGATCGGCGTCGAGGCCGACGCGGTGCCGCGCTCCACGCGCGAGTGGCTGGACCTGCTCCATCCGGGCGACCGCGAGCTGTTCCGGCGCGCCAGCCTGGAGGCGGCCGCGACGAAGAAGCGCGTGGACGTCGATTACCGGCTGCGCCATTACGGCGGTGAGTGGATCTACGTGCGCCAGGTCATGGAGCCATTGTCGACCCATGCGGACGCGGAGCAAGCCAGCCGGTGGTTCAGCACGCTGCAGGATGTCAGCGAGCAGAAGCGCGCCGACGCGGCCGTTCGCAGGCTGAACCGCGTCTATGCCGTGCTGAGCGGGATCAATGCGCTGATCGTTCGCGTCCGCACGCGGGACGAATTGTTTCGCGAAGCCTGCCGCATCGCGGTCGGGCAAGGCCAGTTTCCGCTGGCCTGGATCGGCCTGGTGGACCGGTCGAAGGGAAAAATCGACCTTGTGGCCTCCGCCGGCGACGCCGAAGACTACCTGTCGAAAATGCCGATGGCATTGAACGCGGACAGCAGCGGCGCTCTGGGCATGGCCGGCCGGGCGGTCCACGCGGGCTCGCCGCTGGTAGCCAACGACATCGAATCCGATGACCGCGTCCTGACCAAAGAGGCGGCGCTGGCGCGGGGGTTCCGCTCGCTCGTCGTGCTGCCCCTCACCGTCGAGAAAAGCGTGATCGGCGTGATGATGCTGTACGCGGAGCAGGCCGGCTTCTTCGACGATGCGGAAGTGAAGCTCCTCACCGAGCTGGCCGGGGACATTTCCTTCGCGGTGCAGCACATCGCCAAGGCGGAGCAGGTGGAATACCTGTCGTATCACGATCCGCTTACCGGGCTGGGCAATCGCATGCTGCTGCTCGATCGCCTGGCGCAGTTCATCAAGTCGAACGAGGCCGGCAGGATGCTCGCCCTGGCCACGGTGGACATCGAGCGTTTCAAGACGATCAACGACACCCTCGGCCGCGCCGCCGGCGACGCGCTGCTGACCAAGCTCGCCGCCAGCCTGGTTGAGCTCGCGGGGGACGCGAACCGGGTCGCGCGCACCGGTCCGGATCAGTTCGCCGTGGTGATCCCGAACGTCAAGGCGATGGAGAGCATCGCCCGCGCGATCAGCGAAGGGGTGGCGCGCGTCGAGGCCGGTACTTTCCAGCTCGGCGGCGCCGAGCTGCGCATCGCCATCCGATCCGGCATCGCCGTCTATCCGAGCGACGGCGCGGACGCGGAGACGGTATTCCGCAATGCCGAGGCGGCGCTGAAGAAGGCCAAGCTGGTGGGCGAGAAATACCTGTTCTACGCCCACGAGATGACCGAGCGGGTCGCCGAGCGGCTGTCCCTCGAGAACAAGCTGCGCCTGGCGGTCGAGAAGCAGGAGTTCGTCCTGCACTATCAGCCGAAGGTCGATCTCCTGGACCGCGCGATCGTCGGCGTCGAAGCGCTCATCCGCTGGCAGACCCCTGAGGGGCTGGTGCCGCCGGGCAAGTTCATTCCCCTGCTCGAGGACACCGGGCTGATCACGCAGGTGGGCGCCTGGGCCCTGCGGCAGGCGCTGCGCGATCACCGCGCCTGGGCCGCACAGGGCCTGCGGGCGCCGCGCATCGCCGTCAACGTGTCCGCGATCCAGCTGCGGCAGAAGAATTTCGTCGCCCTGCTGGAGGAGGTGATCGCCGAGGGTCTTTCGCCCACCGCGCTCGACCTGGAGATCACCGAGAGCCTGGTGATGGACGACATCCAGGGCAACATCGAGAAGTTACGGAGCCTGCGCGGCCTGGGCGTGGGCATCGCGATCGACGACTTCGGCACCGGCTATTCCTCGCTCTCGTACCTGGCCAAGCTACCCATCGAGACGCTCAAGATCGACCGCTCGTTCGTCAACACGATGGCCCAGCATCCCGACAGCGCGACGCTGGTGCAGAGCATCGTCTCGCTGGCGCTCTCGCTGCGGCTCAACGTGGTGGCCGAAGGCGTGGAAACCGAGGAGCAGGCCACGCTGCTGCGGCTCCTGCGCTGCAACCAGGCGCAAGGCTACCTTTTCGGCAAGCCGATGCCGTTCGAGCAATTGACCAAGCTGCTGCGCCCGGGCTGAGCGTAGCCGCAAGGCGACGCTCTGTAGCGGGATTGCCTACAGCAAGTACGGTGCGAAATATGAGGCGCGCGACGCTACGCTGTCGGTAATATTCTTCGATTCTCCCGAGGAGGCCCGATGGCAACGAGCAGCGCGCAGGCGCAGAAAAAAATCGGCACGCTTGCCGTTCCCCTGGAGCGCGACGTCTTCCTGCGCACGCTGATCCGGGAGCTGAGCGGCACCCTTCAGGACGTGGTGGGCCTGGACGAGGCTGCCGGGTTCATCAGCGTGGTCGGGCAGAAGGTCGGCGACCAGATCAATCACGACTACAAGGCCGCGCTGCAGGTCGAAGGCCTGGACCGCGCGCAGGTGAGCGGCGTGCTCGTCGACCTGAAGCGGCGCATCAAGGGCGAGTTCTACGTCATCGAGGAGGACGAGGAGAAGATCGTCCTGGGCAACCGCTGCTGCCCGTTCGCGGAGAAGGTCGAGGGCAGGCCTGCGATGTGCATGATGACCTCCAACGTCTTCGGCGTCATCGCCGCGGAGAACCTCGGCTACGCCAAGGTGGAGCTGCAGCAGACCATCGCGCAGGGCGACGCCGGATGCCGCGTGGTGGTGCACCTCAAGCCGACCGCGGGCGCGCAGGCCGCGAAGGGCAGGGAATACTTCAAAAGCTGAAGGCCGACGTGGCGCCGGAGGCTTTTGCTGCTGTCATCGCGCGCCTGCCCGGGGCCACGCTGCTGGTTGCATCCGACGGCCTGATCCACGACGCGAATGGTCCTGCGCTGCAGATGCTGGAGCGCACCAGCGTCGAGCTGCGCGGACGCCACCTCTCCGACCTGGTCGTCGATCCGCCGGAAAAGCTCGAGGCATTCCTGCGCGCGGCCTCGCGCAGCGCGACCCCGGTTCCCGGCGGCATGACGCTCGCCGGCGCCGCCGGCCGGCGCGTCGCCTGCCGCTGGGAAGGCTCGGTGCTCTCGCCGCGCTCGGCCGAGGCGCCGGCGCTGGTCATGGTGCGCCTGGTAGCCAATGATGTGGCGATCAACCGCTTCGCCGCGCTCAACCTGCGCATCGGCGAGCTCGACAAGGAGGTGGCGCGGCGCCGGCTCGCCGAGGTCGCGCTGCGCGAGCAGCGCGAGCTGCTCCTGGTCACGCTGTCGAGCATCGGCGATGCGGTCATTACCACCGACGCTGCCGGCATGGTGACCTTCATGAACCAGGTCGCCGAGAATCACACCGGCTGGAAGCAGTCCGAGGCGGCCGGCCGGCCTCTGCAGGAGGTCTTTGTCATCGCCAACGAGGCGACGCGCCTGCCGGTCGAGAGCCCGGTCAGCACGGTGCTGCAGGAAGGCCGCATCGTCGGGCTGGCGAATCACACCGTGCTGGTCGCGCGCGACGGCACCGAGCGCCCGATCGACGACTCGGCTGCGCCCATCCGCGACGCCGAGGGCAAGGTGCTCGGCGTGGTCCTCGTGTTCCACGACATCTCGGAGCGGCGCCGGACCGAGCGCGAGCGCGCCGAGGCGGACCGCCGCAAGGACGAGTTTCTCGCCATGCTGGCGCACGAGCTGCGCAATCCGCTGGCCGTCCTGGGCAACGGCATCCAGTACATCCGCAGCGCGCAGCAGGCGGCGGCCGAGGACCCGGCCCTTGGGGTGCTCGGCGAGGCGATGCAGCGCCAGCTGCGCCAGCTTGCGCGGCTGGTGGACGACCTGCTCGACGTGTCGCGCATCAGCACCGGCAAGATCGTGCTGCGCAAGGCGCCGGTCTTGCTGCAGGAGGTCATCCAGGAGTCGATCGCGACCTGCCGCCCGGCGATCAGCGCGCGGGAAATGCGCCTGCGCGTCACGCTGCCGGAGAAGCGCCTGGTGGTGGAGGCGGATCCGGCGCGCCTGTCGCAGGTGTTCTGCAACCTGCTCTCCAACGCCGTCAAGTTCAGCGAGCCCGGCGGCGCGATCGAGATCGCGAGCGAGGCGCGGCAGGACCGTGCGCTGATCCGCGTGAGCGACGCCGGCGCGGGCATCGCCGTCGACCTGCTCGGCTCGGTGTTCGACATGTTCGTGCAGGGCGACACGTCGCTCGCGCGCACGCAAGGCGGCCTCGGCGTCGGCTTGAGTATCGCAAGGCAGATCACCGAGCTGCACGGCGGCAGCATCGAGGCGCGCAGCGCCGGACCCGGCCGCGGCAGCGAATTCACCGTCAGCCTGCCGCTGGTCGAAGCGCTCGCGGCCGCGCCGCGGGAGCGCGCGGCGCCTGCCGGTCCGGCGCAGGCGCGCCGCATCCTGGTGGTGGACGACAATGCGGACGCCGCTGCGAGCCTCGCCATGCTGCTCGGCATGACCGGGCACCGCGTCGAGCTGGCCAATGACGGCATCAGCGCGCTGCGGCTGAGCACGTCGCTGCGGCCCGAGGTGGTGGTGCTCGACCTCGGCATGCCCGGCATGGACGGCTACGAAGTGGCGCGACGGCTGCGGAAGAACCCGTCGAACGAGGGAGTGCTCCTCATCGCGGTGAGCGGCTACGGCGCCGAAGCCGATCGCCGGCAGAGCCGCGCCAGCGGGTTCGACCACCACCTGACCAAGCCCATCGAGATCGAGGCGCTGCAGAGGCTCATTTCGCAGGCGCGCGGCGCCTAGGGCCTATCATGCGGTCTTTACCGGAGAAGACGACATGCTCACGCTTTACTACGCCGCAGGCGCCTGCTCACTTGCCGCCCACATCGTGCTCGAGGAAAGCGGCGAGAAGTACGAGGCTCACAAGCTCGACCTGTCCAAGGGCGAGCAGCGCACGCCCGAGTACCTGAAGATCCATCCGCTCGGACGAGTCCCGGCGCTGCTGCTCGACAACGGCAAGCCACTCACCGAGAACACAGCGATCCTTCCGTACCTCGGCAAGCGCTTCAAGCTCTGGCCGACCGACCCGATGGCCGATGCGCAGGCGCTGAGCGTGATCGGCTTCTTCGCCGCGTCGGTGCATCCGGCGCACGGCCACATCGGTCGTCCTGAGCGCTACACCACCGACAAGAGCGCCTTCCCGGGTATCCAGGAGGCCGGCAAGAAATCCTTCGTCGGATACCTGGAGCAGATCGACGGCATGTACGCCGGGCGCGAATGGCTCGGCGACAAATACTCCGTGCTGGACGCCTACGCGCTTGTGTTCTATTCCTGGGGCGTGAAGCGCGAGCTGGGCGTCCAGCAGATGAAGAACTACAGCGCCGCGAAGGACCGCATGATGCAGCGCCCGGCCGTGAAGGCGATCATCGAGAAAGAAGGCGTCAAGGTCTGACGCGCTACTCGGCGAGCAGGCCCTCGAGGATGTCCGGCGCGATCGGCTTCAGGAGGTGGGCGTCGAAGCCCGCCTCGAGGGCGCGCTCCCGGTCCGACGGCTGCCCGTACCCGGTGACGGCCACCAGGCGCATCTGCCCGTCCGGCAGCGTGCGCCGGATCGTGCGCGCCACCTCGTAACCGCTCATGGCGGGCAGGCCGACGTCGATCAGCGCCACGTCGGGCCGGTCATGCAGCACCAGCTCGAGCCCCGAGCGGCCGTCGCCCGCCATGGCGACTTCGTGCCCCCACATGGTCACCAGAGTGCGCAGCGTCTCGCGGATGTCGGGGTTGTCCTCGATCACCACGACGCGGCAGCGCCGTCCGGGCCGCGCGCGCCGCGGCGGCTCGACGCGCGGCTCCGGCGCCCCGGCGCAGAGCGGCAGCCGCACCGAGAAGCGCGCACCTTTTCCCGGACCCGCGCTGGTTGCGCTGACCGATCCGCCGTGCAGCTCGGCCAGGCGGCGCACGATGGTGAGGCCGATCCCCAGGCCGCCCGCGCTCCGCTCCAGGGTGGGATTCACCTGTGTGAACGGGTCGAACAGGTGGTCCTGCACCGCGGGGTCGAAGCCGATACCGCTGTCCTCCACCGACACGACGGCCGACCCGGCATCGACCGCCGTCTCCACGCGGATCTCGTCCGGGTGCGTCGAGAACTTGGCGGCGTTGTTCACCAGGTTGCAGATGATCTGCTCCAGGCGCACCGCGTCGCCGTCCACCGGCAGCGCGTCGGCGCCGAAGCGCAGGCTGACGCGATGGCCCTTCGCCTGCGCCGCCGGCAGGCTGCTCTCGACCGCGGCGCCGGCCACGCGGTTGAGGTCCAGGCGCTGCTTCTTCAGCGCCACCTTGCCGCGCTCCAGGCGCGCCACGTCCATCAGGTCGTCGACGATGCGCACCACATTGTTCACCTGCCGCTCGAGGATATCGGTGCTTTTCACCAGCACCGGGTTGTCGATCTTCTGCTGGCGCATGATGTAGAGCGCGTTGCGCATCGGCGCGAGCGGGTTGCGCAGCTCATGCGCCAGCATGGCGAGGAACTCGTCGCGCAGCCCCACGGCCTGCTCGCGCTGCGCGATCAGCTCGCCCACCTCGCGCTGGCGGGCTGTCGCGCGCAGCGCCACCTGCACCGCCGAGACGAGGGTGTGCGCGTTGAGCGGGCGCTCGAGGAGGGTGACGTTGCCCGCGCGCGGAAAAGCGGCCGCGGCCGCGGCGCCAAGCGCGCCGACGTCGCGCGAGACGAGGATGAGCGGCAAGTCGCACCAGGCCGGCAGGCGGCCGAGCGCCTCGCGCAGCGCCGGGAGATCCTCCTCCAGGAGCGCCTCCTCGACCACGATCAGGCAGCCGGCGCGCTCGTCGAGCGAGCGCGCCAGCTCGCGCAGGCCGGCGAAGGAGCGCGCCTGCACGCCGGCCTGACCGAGCAGCGTGACCGTCAGCTCGGCGTCGACCGCGTTCGGCGAGGCAATGTACGCTACCGCGTCCTCGAGAGCCCGCACTAGGAGGAGCGGCTGCCGCCGCGTTCGCCGCCGAGGTACGAAGGCACGCCGGTCAGCACGCCCTGGAAGTCGGTGAGCGGCGGGCCGACCACGATCCCTCCCGCCGTCAGCGTGAGCTCGCGCACCGCGGCCTCGTGCGGGCCGCTGCGCTTCTTGATGATCGAGATGGCCTTGCGGATGCTGCCCAGCGCCTCGAAGTAGCGCGTGATGATGACGCTGTCGGCGAGGTAGCTGACGTCGATCGGCGTGCCCATCGTGCCGACCAGGCCGTGCTGCGCGAGCACCATGATGGTCATCACGCCCTGCTGGTTGAGGTAGGTGAGCAGCTCGTGCAGGTGCAGGTGGAGGAACTCCTCGTGCGGCATGGCCGTGATGTAGCCGTTCAGGCTGTCGAGCACCACGATGCGTACCTTCTCCTCCTCGACCGCCTCGCGGATGCGGTGGGCCAGCTCGCCCGGCGAGATCTGCGCCGGATCGATCTGCTCGATCTTCAGCTTGCCGGACTGCAGGTGGGGTGCAAAGTCGATCTTCATGTCCTGGGTGCGCTGGCACAGCGTCGCCTGGTTCTCGTCGAAGATGTAGTAGTTCACGCGCTCGCCGCGCGCCGCGCCGGCCTGCGCGAACATCGCCGAGAGGGTCGACTTGCCGCTGCCCGCCGGGCCGATGATGAGGTTGCTGGTGCCGTAGTGCAGCCCGTCGCCGAAGAGCTTGTCCAGCTGGGCGTTGCCGCTGGCGGCGGCGGCCCTGCGAAAGGGGGTATGGTGCTCGGCGGCGACGAGCCGCGCGAATACGCGCAGGCCGCCTTTCTCGATCGCGTAGTCGTGGCTGCCCTCGCGGTATTGCACGCCGCGGATCTTGGTCACCGACAGGCTGCGGCGGAACACGCCGTAGTTGAGCAGCGCCGAGTTGAGCGACAGCGCGCCGTGCACGATGCTGTGCACCTGCACGTCGCTGCCTGCGGAGGCCCGGTCGTCGAGCAGGAGCACCGTGCAGCCGAGCTCGCTGACCTGCTGCTTGAGGCGCAGCACCTCGCGCCGGTAGCGTAGCGGGGTCTGCGCCAGCATGCGCATCTCGGAGAGCGAATCGAGCACCACGCGCGCCGGCTTGACGCGGTGGATCTCGTCCATGAGCAGCTTGACGAGCTGGGTGAGCTCGACCTCGGCCGACTGGAAGAGGGTGGTCGGGCCCTTGCCGCCGATGGCGCGCTCGATCGCGGAAAGCTCGACGATCGCTATGTCCTCGAGGTTCCAGCCGTGCGACTGCGCCACGGCCGCGAGCTCGCTCTTGGTTTCGGACAGCGTCACGTACAGGCAGCTTTCGCCGCGGCGCTTGCCTTCCAGCAGGAACTGCATCGCCAGCGTCGTCTTGCCGACGCCGGGATTGCCTTCGATGAGGTACAGGCAGTTGCGCGGCAAGCCTCCGCCGAGGACGTCGTCGAGCCCGGGAACGCCGCTGCCGATCTTTGTGGTGATGGGATTCATCGCGGCGCCCATCGTACTAAAAGGCGGGTAATACATCTGTCGCCCGCCCCGCTACCGCTGTAGCGCTTCGACTACACCGCGGCTAGATGTCGCGCAGGCAGAAAACGGCGTAGGCCAGGGCTGCAGGCAGCAGGGCCGTCCACCACGCCAGCAAGCCCACCGGCTCGTTGAAGGTGTCGCCGAAGGTCACGACGGCGTGCGGCGAGAGGTCGAAGAGGACGACGCCGACTGCGGCGAGCAGCGCAACGGCCGGCATGAACAGCGTGGCCAGGACGGCCGAAAGGACCGCGAGCTGCCCGGCGGAGGTCCCGGGCGTCAGCGCCTGAGTCCGACGACGGCTTCGATCTCCACTTTCATGCCGGGGATGGCGAGCTCCTTGATGCCGATCAGTGTACTCGCCGGGCGGGCGTCGCCGAAAAACTCTTTGCGCACCGGGTTGATCTTGCTGCGGTCGTTCACGTCGAGCAGGTAGACGGTCACCTTCAGGATGTCGGCGAAGCTCGCGCCAGCGGCGTCGAGCACGAGCTGCATGTTCCTGAACACCTGGCGCGTCTGCGCCGCCACGTCGCCCCCGCCCACCACCTTGCCGTCCTTGTCGGTGGGCGGGATGCCGGCGATGAACAGCAGGTCGCCGAACTGCACTGCGTCGCAGTAATGGCTGATGGGCGGTGCGAGCCCGTCAACCATGAATTCCTTTTTCATTTTTTCACTGCAGCAGGTTTTTTCTCCGGCCAATAATAATTCGCGGCGAAGGAGTACGGCGGCAGCATGAAACGTTTCGCCGGGACGCTGATCGCCGCCCAGGCGCGCTGCGAGTCGTACACTTTCTTGAAGAACGCGTTCTTCCCGGCCTCTTCCTCCGCCAGGCCGTCCCAGGCCTTGAGGTAGGCGACCAGGATGTCGGGCGGCGTGCGCAGCACCTGCACGCCGTGCTTCTCGCGGAACTCCCTCAGCGCGTCGGCGTTCTCCTTCTGGTTCTTCGCGATCCAGCTGATGAAGGCGTCGCGCAGCGCCGAGCGCACCTGCTCCTGCTGCACCGGCGCCAGGCTCTTCCACACGTCGAGGTTGAAGGTCAGCTCACCGATGGTGTTGTTCTCGTGCAGGCCGGGGGTGTAGTGGTACTTGTAGACCTGGTGCAGGCCCAGGCGCAGGTCCTCGATGCCGCCGACCCACTCGGCGCAGTCGATCACGCCGCGCTGCGCCGCCGGCAGGATCTCGCCGCCGGGCATGTTGACGGTGGCCATGCCCATGCGCTGGAACACCTCGGCGTTGATGCCGGTCTGGCGGCACTTCATGCCCTTGAAGTCGGCCAGGTTCTTGATCGGCCGCTTGAACCAGCCGAAGGCCTGCGGGCTGGTCGGGTGCGCGGAGAACGGCATCAGGTTGAGCTTCAGCTCTTTCTGGTAGAGCTCGATCCACAGGTCGTGGCCGCCGCCTTCCCACATCCAGCCGAGGTAATCGGTGTGGTCCATGCCGAAGGGGCCGCCCGGAGGGCCGGCGAAGAGCACAGCGGCGCGGTTCTTGTTCACCCAGTAGTACGGGATCGAGTGGAAGCCGTCGATCACCTTCTTGTGCGCGGCGTCGAGCACCTCGAAGGCGGGCACGATCTGCCCGGCGGCCATCACCTCCACCTTCACGTTGCCGCCGCTGATCTTGTCGAGGCGGTCGGCGAAGATGCGGAAGTGGTCCTGCGCCGCGATGCCGGCCGGCCACGACGACTGCATCTTCATGACCTTCGGCGCGGGCTGCTGGGCTTGGGCGGCGCCGGCGAGCGCGGCGGCCGCAATGAGAAGCGAGACCTTGAGTTTCATGTTGTCCTCCCCTGTGGAAATTCCACAGTAGGCCAGCCCCCGCCCAATCTCAACCTCAGTTTTGCTTTTCAGGGGTGCCGGGCGATCAGGGCGGCCCGGCCGCGCCACTCCGCGAGGGCGGCGCGCAGGGTGTCGTCGTTCTCATGGTCGTGGCCGGCGCAGTGCAGGCGCTCGTGCCTGCGCACGTGCGCGGAGGGCGGGAAATCGGCGCTGAACCAGAGGTCGCAGCGCCGCGCGGCGAAATCGATCTCGGCGCATGCCAGCGGCGGCGCGCCGAAGCCGGAGTAGCGCGCGCAGCGGTCGCGCAGCTCGGCGTGCGGCACAAGGTGCTCGTGCACCGCCAGCTCCGGCCAGTCTTCGATCCTCGGCCCCATGGCGGCGCAGCCCGCCAGGAGGCCGGCGGCGAGAGCTGCGAAGATCCCTGTGACATTTCCTTGCATACGCGTACACGATGCAAGGTCTGCGGCCGCAGGGGGGATTGCATTTGCCACACATCGGCGGGCAATCCGACGAACGGTAATCTATTGTCAGCGAGCGGCTTGCGGAGGAACTAGTTGGCGCGGAACTATTTGGCGTGGAAATTCTTCACGCCGGCTGCAGGCCGCCCGCGTGCATCGCCGCGCGCGACGCGTCCGAGCGCAGCAGCTCGATGAGGGCGAGCGCGGCCGCGGGATTCGCCGCGTCGGCGGCGACGCCGGCGGAGAAATGCGTCAGCACCTGCAGCGGCGCGGGCAGCGGCCCGACGATGTCGATGCCGGCAACGGGCGCGAGCTCGCAGAGCATCTGCACGCCGAGCTCGGCTTCGCCGCGCGCCACCACCAGCCCGACGGGGCCTTTCTCCACGATCACGCGCTTGCGCAATTCGATCTCGGACTTCTTGAGCAGCTCGGCGAAATAAAGCCCGCTTGCCCCCACCTTCGAGTGCGCGACCGAGCTTGCCGCGCGCACGGCGCGCCAGAACGCATCGACCGAGCCGATGTCGGGCCGGGGCGCCCCAGCCCGCACAGCGACGCCGACGCCGGAGCTGCCGAGCGCACGCACCTGCGTGACGCGGCCTTTCTTGCCCAGGTCTTGCATCGCTTCCGTGGTCAGCACCAGAAGGTCCGCGCGCTCGCCTTCGGCCAGCCTTCTCAGCAGGGCCTGGGTGGCATCGAAGCGCATGTCGAGCCGCCCCACGGCGCGCTCGAAGCTCTGCCGGGATTTCTCCAGCACGCCCTTCAGCGCGAGAGAGCTCAGGATTGCGATCGATCCGGCCATGCCGACAATCTAATCGCAATTCATGCGGGCGCTGCGAAACTGCGACTGCTCTGCCCTCTACTGCTGCGAGGAGAGCTTCTGCGGGCCCTCCCAGTCGCCGCCGAGGGCCTTGACCAGGAATACCGAGGTGAGCAGGCGCTGGCCGACGAGCTGCGAGGCCAGGCGCTCGCTGTTGAGCAGGGCCTGCTGGGCGATGATGACCTCGAGCGGGTTCGCCACGCCGCCTTCGTAGCGGGTGGCGACGAGCTCGAGCACGCGCTTCGCGCTCGCCACGGAAACGCGCGACTGGTCGGAGGCGCGCTCGAGCGCGGCCAGGCCGATGATGCCGTCCTCGGCCTCCTGCATCGCGTTGAGCACCACGCGCCGGTAGTTTGCGGCGGTGATCTCGTAGCCGGCCTGGGCGAAATCGAAGTTGGCGCGGATGCGGCCGCCGTCGATGAGCGGCTGCAGCAGGTTGACGCCGAGCGACCAGACCAGACTGGGCTTGTCGAACAGCGTCTCGATGTCGCGGCTCTGCTGGCCGAGCGTGGCGCCGAGGGTGATGCTCGGGTAGAAGGCGGCGTTGGCGATGCCGAGCTGGGCATTGGCCGCCGCCATCGCGCGCTCGGCGGCGGCGATGTCGGGGCGCCGCTCGAGGACGTCGGAGGGGACGCCGATCGGCACCGCCGGCGGCGTCATCTCCTTCAGGTCGACGGCGAGCGAGAAGAGGGGCGCCGGCGTGCCCGTCAGGGTCGCGACGGCATGCTCGAAGAGCGCGCGCTGCCGGCGCAGGATGTCGACCTGAGTCAGCGTGTTGTCGATCAGCGCCTGCTGCTGCGCTACGTCGAGGCCCGAGCCCGCGCCCAGGTCATGACGCGTACGCGCCAGGCCGAGCGAGCGGCGCTGCAGGTCGATCGAGCGCGCCAGCACATCGAGCTCGATGTCGGTCTGGCGCAGGTTGAAGTAGGCGGTGGCCAGATCCGCGGTGAGCAGCAGCCGCACGTTCTCGAGGTCGGCGGCGGACTGCTCGACCGAGGCGCGCGCGCCGGCGATCGAGCTCGCCACGCGTCCCGAGAGATCCACCTCGTAGCTCGCCGCCAGGCCCAGGGCGAAGTCGTTCTGCGTGGTGGAGAAGTTGGGCGACGAGTAGTTGGTGAGCGGCCGGTTCTCGGTGATGCGGAAGCGCTGCGCGCGGGAAGTGATCGCGACCGCGGGGGAGGACTGTCCCGAAGCGGCGGCGAACGTGGCGCGCGCCTGGGCGAGCCGCTGGTAGGCGGCCGCCAGGGTGGGGTTGCCGCTCAGCGCCCTGTCGGTCAGCTCGGTCAGCTTGGCGTCGCCGAAGCGCTCCCACCAGCGCCCCTTCGGCGTGCCGTCGCTCGGCGCCCCCTCGCGAAACGGCGCCTCGACCCGCCATGCCACCGGCATCTCCGGCTTGGGCGGATCGTACTTCGGCGGCGACGCGCAGCCTGCAAGAAGCGCGGCCGACAGGAAAACGAATCTCACTTCTTCGCGCCCTTTTTCTCTTCCGTGGGGGCGACCGCGACTTCGTCGCCCTCGTTCAGCGAGTCCGGCGGATTCAGGATCAGCCGGTCGCTTTCGGTGACGCCGTCGAGCACCTCGATCGCCTCGCCGTAGTTGCGGCCGACGCGCACCGCCCGCAGGCTCACCTTGTTGTCGGCGCCCACCGCCGCGACGCGCGGTCCCTCGGCGCGGATCAGCAGGGCGTTGGTCGGGATGGTCGTCACGCCGCTGGGCTGCAGCGGCAGCGCCACCTGCACAAATGCCCCCGGCAGCAGCGTGCCGTCCTTGTTCGGCAGCGAGATCTCCACCTGCATGGTGCGCGTGGTGGCGTCGATGGAGGCCGAGGTGCGCACGATCTCGCCCTTGAAGCCCTGGCCGCGCAGCTCGGTCTGCGTCACGGTGACCTGCTGGCCGCGCTTGACTAGCTGGGCGTAGGACTGCGGCACGTTGACGTACACGCGCAGCGGGTCGGTCTGCGCCAGCACGAAGAGCGCGCGGCCGGCGCCGCCGCCGGCGTCGATCAGGTCGCCGACGTCGACGTTGCGCCGGGTGATGACGCCCGAGAAGGGCGCCAGCACGCGCTTGAAGTTCTCGGTCTGCTTCAGCCGCTCGACGTTGGCGTCGGCGGCGGCGAGGTTGGCGCGCGCCTGCGCATCGGCGCTACGCCGCTCGTCCACTTCCTGCTGCGACACCGCGTCCTTCTTGCGCAGGAGCTCCCAGCGCTCGAAGGTGCTGCGCGCCAGGTCCAGGCTGGAGGCGGCCTGCTGGCGCGCCGCCATCGCCTGCGAAAGCTGCTGCTCGATCTCGGGGGTCTCGATCTCGGCCAGCAGGTCGCCGGCCTGCACGCGGCTGCCGATGTCCTTGTGCCACTTCTTGAGGTAGCCGCTGGCGCGCGCCGAGATCGGCGCCTGGACGAAGCCCTGCAGCGTGCCGGGCAGCGAGAGGGTGAGGCCGTCGCTCGCGGCGTTCGGCGCCGCCACCCGGACGTAGAGCTTGCTGCGCTCGGCGGTGCCGGCCTCGAGCGCCTTGGCGTTCGAGATGCGGCTGAACACCGTGCGGCCTCCGGCCAGGACCAGCAGCGCGAGGACCGCTATGGTCAGGATCTTTGCGCGGCGGAGGGTTCGTTCGTCTGCCATTGCGATTTCCGTTTCAGCAACCAGAGGTGGACGGCGGCATAGACCGCCGGTACGAAGAACAGGGTCGAGACGGTGGCGAACACCAGCCCGCCGATGACCGCGCGGCCCAGCGGCGCGTTCTGCTCGCCGCCTTCGCCCAGGCCGAGCGCCATCGGGATCATGCCGATGACCATGGCGAGCGCGGTCATGAGGACAGGGCGAATCCGCGTCGCACCGGCCTCCAGGGCCGCCGTCAGCGGTTCAATGCCCTCGTCGCGCCGCTGGCGCGCGAAGGAGATCAGCAGGATGCTGTTGGCGGTCGCCACGCCCATGGTCATGATGGCGCCGGTGAGCGCCGGCACCGAGAGCGTGGTGCCGGTGATGAACAGGATCCAGGCGATGCCGCCCAGCGCCGCCGGCAGCGCGGCGATGACGATCGCGGCGTCGATCCAGGACTGGAAGTTCACCACGATCAGCAGGTAGACCAGCACGATCGCCATCAGCAGGCCCAGGCCCAGGCCGACGAAGGAGTTGTGCATGGTTTCCACCTGGCCGCGCATCACCACCTGGCTGCCGCGCGGCAGCTTCGGCTTCACCTCGTCAATTAGCTTTTGCACCTGGCCAGCCACGCTCGCCAGGTCGGTGCCCTGCACGCTGACGTAGACGTCGATCGCCGGCGTGATGTTGTAGCGCGAGACCACCGGCAGCTGCTTGCCGCTGCGTGCCTCGACCAGGTTGCCGAGGAGCTGCGTCTGCACGTTGGCGGCGCCTGCGCCGGTGGCGGCCACCGGCATGTTGAGCAGCGAGTCGAGCGAGTCCAGGCTGTACGACGGTGCCTGCACCGCGATGTTGTAGACCACGCCGTTTTGCGGGTTGAGCCAGAAGGCGGGTGAAGTCTGCGAGCTGCCCGACAGCGACAGGAGCACGTTCTGGCCGACGTTGAAGGCGGAGAGGCCCACCTGCTGCAGCCGCGTGCGGTCCATCTGCAGGTCGATCGCCGGGCCGTCCATGCGCTGGTGCACGTGCGCGTCCACCGCGCCCGGAATCTTCTGGATCTTCTTCGTCAGCTCGGCGGCGAGGGCGTAGTTGCCGGCGAGGTTGGGGCCGCTGAACTGCACGTCGATCGCCGCCGGCAGGCCGAAGTTGAGGATCTGCGTGACGATGTCGGCCGGGTGGAAGAAGAACTCGATGCCGGGGAAGCGCCGCGGCAGCTCGGCGCGCAGCAGCGTCACCAGCTCCTCGGTCGGCCGGTGGCCATCTTTGAGTGACATGAGGATCTCGCCGTCGAGCGTGCCGATGGTGCCGGCGTTGCTGTAGGAGAGGTTGATGCTCGAGTTGGGCACGCCCAGGTTGTCGAGGATGGTGCCGAGCTCGGTGGGCGGGATCATCTCGCGGATCGCGTTTTCCACCCGGTCGGCGATGCGCGCCGTCTCCTCGATGCGCGTGCCGGTGGCGGCGCGGAAGTGCAGGCGGATCTGGCCGGCGTCTACGGTGGGGAAGAAGTCGCGCCCGAGCACCGGGTAGAGCAGGCAGGAGAGCGCGCAGAAGGCGAAGAACAGCGCGCTGAAGGCGCGCCGCTTCTCCAGCACCGCGGAGAGCACCGTCGCGTAGGCCGCGCGCATGCGCTCGAACTGCGCGTTGAACATGCGGTACAGCGCGAAGCCCCTGGTCGGGGTGCGCATCATCAGCATCACCAGCGTCGGCACCAGCGTGCGCGACAGGATGTAGGAGGCGATCATGGCGAAGCACACCGCCTCGGCCATCGGCACGAACAGGAAGCGCGCCACGCCGGTGAGGAAGAACATCGGCACGAACACGATGCAGATGCACAGCGTCGAGACGAAGGCCGGCACGCCGATCTCGCCGGCGCCGACCAGGATGGCGCGGTTGAGCTCCTCGCCGTTGTGCAGGTGGCGCTCGATGTTCTCGATGGTCACGATCGCCTGGTCGACGAGTATCCCGACCGAGAGCGCGAGGCCGCCCAGGGTCATGATGTTCAGCGTCTCGCCCAGCGCGTAGAGCAGCAGGATCGAGGCGAGGATCGACAGCGGGATGGTGAGGGCGATGATCACCGTGCTGCGCCAGTTGCCCAGGAACAGCAGCACCATCGCCGCGGTGAGCAGCGCGGCGATCAGCGCCTCGAGCACCACGCCCTCGATCGCCGCCTTGACGAACAGCGACTGGTCGAACAGCGTCTGCACCTTGATGTCCGGCGGCAGCAGCGCGGTGGCGGTGAGCAGCTTCGCGCGCAGGTTGGCCACGATGTCCAGCGTGGAGGCGCCGCTGTTCTTCATGATCGAGATCAGCACGCCGCGCTCGCCGTCGCGGCGCACGATGTTGGTCTGCGGCGAGAAGCCGTCGCGCACCTGCGCCACGTCGCGCAGGTAGGTCGTGGTGCCGTTCTGCGTGCGCACCGGCAGGTCGTTCAGCCCGGCGATGGCGTCGGGCGAGGCGTTCATGCGCACCGTGTACTCGATCTCGCCCAGCTTGGTGGTGCCCGAGGGCAGGATCAGGTTCTGCGTGTTGATCGCGTTGACCACGTCGGCGGGCGCCAGGCCGCGCGCCTGCAGCCCTTGCATGTCGAGGTCGACCGAGATGACGCGGATCTTGCCGCCGTAGGGGAAGGGGATCGCCACGCCGGGGATGGTGACCAGCTGCGGGCGCAGCTGGTTGACCGCGTTGTCGAACACCGTCTGCTCCGGCAGCGTCGGGCTGGAGAGCGCGAGCTGGATCACCGGGATGCTCGAGGCGGAGTACTTGATGATCAGCGGCGGCGTGATGCCCGGGGGCAGCTGGCGCACCTGCGGCTGCATCGCCGCCACCACCTGCGCGATCGCGGTCTGGATGTTCGCCGTCTGCTGGAAATAGATCTTGATCACGGTGCTGCCCACCAGCGAGGTCGACTCGATGTGCTCGATGTCGCTTACCGTGGTGGTCAGGCCGCGCTCGCTCGAGGCGGCGATGCGCTGGCCCATCTCCTGCGCCGGCAGGCCGTTGTAGTTCCAGATGACGCTGATCACCGGAATGTCGATTTCCGGGAAGATGTCCATCGCCATGCGCGACAGGACGAAGGGCGTGGCGAGCAGGATCAGCATCGCCATGACGATGAAGGTGTAGGGCCGGCGCAGCGCCAGCTCGACTACCGACAGCGAATCCCGACTTTCGTCTTTCATCCGGCCCCCTACCGCTATTGTAGGAGACAGCCGGACAAATTCTGTAGGGTTGGGCTTACAAGGCGAAATCCCGAACCTTCTTTGACCCGTTACGGTGCATCCTGGCGTCCGCCGCCCAGGCGAGTAGCATCGCCGGCATGCCGGCAGCGAAGCCGCCCCCTCCATTCGACGACCAGGACGTGCTCACGCTCACCGCGGGCGGCCGCGCCGAGCTGCACGGCTCGCAGACCGGCCTGCCGCGCGAAGCGCTCAAGCTGCTGGTGCTGATCGACGGTAAGGCGAGCGTGGCGCAGGTGATCCGCTCCGCACCAGGCATGTCGCCCGAGGCGGTGCGCGCGGCGCTCGGCGAGCTGCTCGCCGCCGGCACCATCGGCAAGGGCAGCGGCGAGCTGGCCTACGGCGGCATCGATCCGGGCGACTTCTTCAAGGTCACCTCTGCCGACGCGAAGTTCGCCGCGGAGCTGCTCGGATCGGGCGAGATCGAGGAGGGCGTGGCCTCCCTGCAGGACAGCGGCTACTACGTGAGCATCGCGCGGCGCGCCGAGAGCGCGCCCACCCGGGCGGCCGGCGCCAGGCCGGTCGCGGTGGTGGTGGAGGACGACCCCGACCTCGGCAAGCTGCTCAGGACCTACCTGAAGCTCGAGGGCATCGACACCATCCTGGCGGCGAACCGCGCCGAAGTCGCCGCCGCGTTCAAGCGCCCGGCCGCGCCGGACCTGGTGCTGCTCGACGTGCAGCTGCCCGACCTCGACGGCTTCGACATCCTGGGCCGCATCCGCCAGCACCCGCTCCTCAAGACGGTGCCGGTCATCATGCTGACCGGCGAGGCGACGCGCGGCGCGGTGCTCAAGGGCATCCACGGCGGCGCCGACGGCTACGTCACCAAGCCCTTCGAGATCGACGTCGTGATGAAGGCGGTGAAGACCGTCCTCGGCCCCGAGGAGTCGGCCCCGCCTACTCGGCCTTGATCCCGGCGGTCCTGGCGATCCGGCTGAAGCGGGCGATCTCGCTCTTGATGTGAGCCGCGAACTGCTCGGGCGAGCTCGAGGCTACGTTGAGGCCTTGCGCGCCGAGGGTCGACTTCACGTCCTCCCGGGCCAGCACCTTGACCATCTCGGCGTTGAGCCGGCTGACCACCGGCGCCGGCGTCCCGGCGGGGGCGAGCAGGCCGAACCACGAGGTGATCTCGAAATCGGGCACCCCGGCCTCGACCATCGTCGGCACGTTTGGCAGCAGCTCCGAGCGCTTGAGCGTGGTGACGGCGAGCGGCTAAACGTGCCGACGCT
>Ga0193752_1000658_pt1 | contig 31722 bp, 22 predicted proteins | sample H1c1metaG_FD_144924 | JGI IMG/M metagenome (GOLD analysis project Ga0193752, IMG submission 144924) | Soil microbial communities from a riparian zone of the East river system, Colorado, United States - H1c1 | ecosystem: Environmental > Terrestrial > Soil > Riparian zone | place: USA: East River... | reverse complement strand
AGGTCAGCTGTGTATTTTGTTCGGCCACCTTCTTATCGAGCTCAGCACGCAGCGTCGCTTGTTCCTGACGTGCTGCCGATTGATACATCACGCTGTCTTCGGGCAGCCCCCACGATTGGCGATAGAGGTTGAGCGCCTTCAACTTGTCCTGTTCGACACCGAGACCCTGCTCATACATCGTGCCCAAATTGAAGATCGCGCGCGAGTAACCCTTGTCGGCCGCCTTTTGATACCAAGACGCTGCGGCAGCGTAATCCGGAGCAGTGCCCACGCCGCGTTCATAGATTTCGCCAACGTTCGTCATCGCGTCAGGATCGCCGCCTTCCGCTGTTTCCATCCAAATGCGCAATGCCGATTGCACATTGGCGCGATCGTAAGCAACGTACTCGCCGCCGCGAATGCGACAGTCACTCGCGGTGGTGCGAGTGGGACGACGTTGTGTGAGGAACGTGGAGTTGCCGAGTTGCCGCACTTGGCCAGGCAGCAAGCAGTCGACGATTTCGAGATCTTTGCGCGTCACCATTCCTTTGGTGGCAGCGGCCATATCTTGGTCGGTGGTCGGAGCGGCGCAAGAAACCAGCAACACCAACGCGGCGCTCGTCAAAGTGATCAGTGCCTGTTGCGATTTCATAGACGTCTCCAACCTACCTACCACTCGGACATAAAACGGTCGGACCCTGAAGAGTCCGACCGCGTTCCTCATTAGAACTCGCCGCGCACACCCACCGCAATGGTCTGATATGTGACGTAGTCGAGGTCGAACGCTCTTTGTGCCTGAATAAAGCCCTGCCAGCCGCCCTTTAGTACGATTGAACCGCCCAAAGCCGCCAAATAGTAGGACGTATCGGGCGGATCGCTGGGCAATCCGAACGACGAGTTGGCCGACTGAGGAACGCCCGACAGCCCGGTATAGACCGCAGACGTTTGCAGCGCGTCGTCATGAAACTCGTTTCGATACTCGGCTTTCAAGTAGGGAATCACGACGCCGAACGATGGTGTGAATACGAAGCTCGCCTTCATGCCCGCCGCACCCACAGTCGACTCTACATCGCGCTCACCGAGCGTGACGCCAAACGCGCCTTCACCACCCAACAGGTTATCGACGCTGCGCTCCGTGAAACCGTCGATCGTCATCTTGCGATATTCGACGCGCACATAAGGCTCATAACCGAACGATCCGGCCCGCAGGGGCCATCCGAAATCCAAAGTGCCGGTCAACATGTTGCTGTCCGTGTCGCCGGTTTCCGTCTCATTCACGGGAGGGCCGATATTGAAGCCGAATTGATCGACCAATTGATAGGCGATCTGCCGCTGCGAATCGTGGCTGAGCATCTGATAGCCGAGCGCTGCACTCGTATACGGTCCATCCCATTCGTAAAGACCGAAGAGATGAATACCGAAACCTTTGGAATCCAACACACCGGTCGGTTGGCTGGGAGTCGGGCCGAATTCGACGCTTTGATCCAAATAGCTTGCAGTTGCGCCGAGGACTAAAGCCGACGATACGCGATAGTCGGCGCCGAACGTGATGTCGAACCCGTCGTAGTCGAACTCGCCTTCGTACTGCGTCTTTTCACGATCGCCGAATGTATACGATCCGTTTAAGAAACCGCCCCACTTTGAGACGTCACCGCTCGATGCCGCGGCGCCACCCAGCACGCCATGCGGCGAAGCTGGCGTAACGAGGCCTGCCACGCTGAAGCCGCTCGCGCCGAATCGCAATGCGTCCATTCGGCCGCTTACTGCCGACAGCTGATTACTTGCGAATTCGGTATTCGCCGACCGTTGGCCCGAGAATTCTTCCGGCGCAACTGCACGCAGAACATCGCGCAGTCTTAACGCAGTGTCATCTACGGGCGCCAGCGCTTTGTCGTTCGCTGAGAAGGCGCGCGGCGACTTTTTCTGCAGCCCGAGCGCCTCGCCGATCCCGTCGTTGCCAACACTTTGTTGCCCGAAAAGAATATCGAAGGCCGCGTCCTGCAAGTCTTCCAATCGGTCAATCAAATTGTCCTGCGAATCCGTTGCACACCCGTCGGAGCAGTAAATCGATAGATCTGAGTACGCCGAATCTACGGTGCGTGAAATCAGTTTCTCGATCTGACTGAAGTTGTACCGCGGATCCTGAGAGACCGCCTCTAGGGGTCCCGCTGGAGATTGCGTCTGCGCCAGAGCCGGTAGGCTGACGAATGCGAGCGCGGACACGATGGCCGTCGCTGGCCGCAACATCGAAAATTTATTCATAAGGATTGCCTTCCAATTCCAACCGGTCCGAAGGACACGGTGTTCCAGGGGGTTTCTCTTGACGCGCGCACGCTAAAGGTCGCGTCGTAGGCGTGTCAAGTGGAAGCATGGGCAGGTCACACGAACATGCTACAAGCGCACCATGATGTTCATGGTGTCGGCCGACTTGCTTCCGCCTCGCTTCGTTGCAGTCGACAATCGACGCAGTGTTTATCGCGCTTTGTCTTGTCATCGATGCGCAAGAATCATTGCGCTGACAACAGCTTGGCAACCGGCTCATATTTGGCCAGGTAGTCGCTGGTTTTCGCGAGCGCATCCGCCAACTCCACCTGCTTGGCTTGATCGCCTTTCGCTGCCGCCAAGAATGCGTCCGCCGATCGCTCAAGCGCGTTGGCTGCCTGCCGGTTACGTGGGTGCAGTTGGTAAGCCTCCGCGTATTGTCCGATCGCATTTTGCAACGCGAAGAGATTCTGCGACTTCTGATAAAACGCCCATTCCTGGTCGCCGCCCGACATCGCTTCGGTGAACTGCGTTTGTGTGGCCGCGGGCAACTGCGCGAACGGCACGGACGGTCCGGCCTCTTGATAGCTGCGATAGCCGAAGAATCCAGCGGTCAAGGCCAAGACGACGACCGCAGCCAACAACGACTTCTGCAGCTTTGTGACGCCGAAAAACTTCTTCAAAAAATCCGCGGCATCGACGGGGCGGTCGACGCGATCGAACGACAGTGCGCTATCCAATGCGCGCCACTCTCGCATTTTGAGCAGCTTAGGTGCCGCGATCTTGATGCCTCGCTTCTGCGCATCCGGTGCGCTTAAACGCTGCGTCGCGTGTTGACCCGTTAACAATTCGTAGGTGATCAAGCCGAGCGCGTAGACGTCGTCGGATGGATGCGGGTCGACACCCTCTACCATTTCCGCAGTCGCATACGCTTCCGTGTAAGCGCCGAGCGAGCCGGCATCGAAAACGTCCTTCTCCGCGGTAGCGGACGGGACCGCTCGGGCAATGCCGAAGTCGAGAATCTTCGGCGTGCCGTCTTCCAGCACGAACACGTTGCCGGGCTTCAGATCGGAATGCACGATACCTTTGCGATGTGCATACGCTAGACCTTCGGCAATGCCGCGAATAATCGGTAACGCGGCTTCTCTGCCGATGCCGCGACCGCGCGCCTCACGAACGACGGCGTCGAGCGAGCGGCCGCGCAGCTTCTCCATCGTCATGTAGACGCTGCTGCCATCGCGGTCGAAATCGAACACCGTCACGACGTTTGGATGCGCAAGCGTTTGCGCTTTGCGAGCCTCGCGCTGCAGCGCCATCAATGCATCGGGATGGCTGCGGAAGTCTGCATTCAAGATCTTGATCGCGATGTGAGGATTCGGATCGCGAGCTTCCTCTTTGCGACGATCGAGCGCGGCAAATACGATGCCCATGCCTCCCTTTCCCAACAACGCCTCGAGCACGAATCGATCGCGAATGATCGTACCCGTTTCGAATGTGCGATCAGAGCCTGCCCCCGGCATCGTTGTCGGCGGCGAGGTACCGGCGTAGTCAATCACGGTCGCCTCGCCCGCCGGCGGCGACGAAGGACGAGGCGGCGGCGTCATGAGCGTAGGCGCAGGCTCATCCGCTGAGGGCGGTGCTCTATACAAAGTGGCGCCGTGCTCAGGCTCCAAGGGTTGCGACGGAGGCGCAGCAGGCGCTTGCGGCGATGGGCGCAATTGCGTGCGGTCCGCGGGTCGCATACGAGTCGCTTCAGGTTGGTCGGAATCTTTTTCGTTCGACATGGATTGTTCGCTGCGCGAGAGGACTCGCTAATAGGCTGTGGGCTGTAGGCTGTAGGCTGTAGGCTGTAGCCAGAATTAGAGGGGCAAGAGTAAAGATGAAATGCAGTAGCTGCAGCACTTTTCCCCTCTCGCTACAGCCTACAGCCTACAGCCTACGGCCTACGGCCTAGTAGTCGGAGTCAAACGCCGCGTACGCCTCCACCACTACGACAGTCACGTTATCGGGCGCGCCTGTGTCTAACGTTGCGGTGATGAGATTATGCGTCGCGGCCGAAACGTGGTTCTGGTGTAGAAGGGTTGCAATCTGCAAGTCATTCAACTGCCGTGTGAGCCCGTCGGAACACAGCAAAAAGCGGTCGCCGGCTAGCACGCGGTCGCGATGGACATCCAACGCGAGATCGGTGTCGCCGCCGACGGCGCGCGTGATGACATTGCTGTCCGACATCATGTCATCGCCTTCGGTTGCCCAACTATGATCGGTCGTGAGCTGCATCAGCTCGCCATTGCGCAGTCGATAGACGCGACTGTCGCCCACCCACAAAATGGCTAGTCGGTCGCCGCGCACCAACAAACACACGGCAGTTGTGCCGCTTTGCACAGGATCGTCTGGATGCGTCGCGGCACGATAGAGATGCGCATTCACTGCACGAAGGCGCTGCTCGACCGCTTCGACTGTGGCCTCGAAATGATCCGCCGGCACGAGGTCCGACAGGACATCGCACACCATGCGGCTGGCCAGGTCGCCGTTTTTATGACCGCCCATTCCGTCCGCTACAACCCATAGGCCAATTTCAGGGCGCTCCAAGAACGCATCTTGGTTCGTACTGCGTGTATGACCCACATCGCTAAGTGCGGCGGAGCGATAACTCAAATGCACCGCCTCGCTCACTAGCGTATCGGCATAGTCCACTTCCGCAACCTTTGCTGCGATGCTGCGCCAGCCGGCCTGACGCCAAGATCCATCCAGCAGCGCGGCAAATGACGTCGGTGGCGGCAGGCCGCGCATCACAAGGCAGCTCGGCTCAATGGCGGCAGACCCTTCCGTCCAAAATATCGCCAAGGGCCGGTGGGTCGCGGACAAACGTGCGTACAAGAGCTGTTCGGCGAGATCGCCGAAGGCGCCTCCGCCGCCAAGCGGCATTTGCCAAGGTGTGTTGGCGTCGTTGATCGCAGTCGCGGCTTGAGCGAAGTCCAGCGTGACAGGGCTCGTCCAATTCACCGCGTCGAGTTCGCGACCCAGAACTTCGAGGCGGCGATCGAACTCATCGAAATCGATACGATCTGCCGCGAGTGTTTCGACGACCAGTTTTTCCGCGGCGTCGAACCAGCGCGCGCCTAATCTTGCCAGCGTGAACGGCGATGCGACTTCGGGAGCAGCCCACACCAACGTCAACGGAAAATAACGGCCGACACGATCGACACTCGGCACCATCAAGCCTGCGTACACGCGTGAGCCACAGACACCGCTATCGCAGATGAAACGCCATGCGGGGCTCGTCAAATACACGTCGAGCCAATCCTTGCCCAATGTCGTGCGGCTCGAAGCAATGCAGTCCTGCAGCCAAGCATCCCATACGCCGATAAATCCATCGTCAACGCGCCTGCGGAGAAAATCGCCGTGGCTCGGTAGCTTGCCGTAGAGACCAACGTCCATTAGTTATCTCGATAGGCGAGCGGTTAGCCGCCGCAGCGGAATTGACGCAAGTCGGCTTTCGCGAATGGGTTGCGGATACTGGCTGCTTCGATGTTGACCTGAGCTTGATGACCGCCGGCTTTCCAGTCAGCCAAATATTTCACGTCGCCCTGAACTTTCAAACTGCCGACGTCCAGCAACCGAAAGAATGCCCAGGGACCTTCGAACGCTTGGTTGGGACGCCCGCCGCCCCGATCCTCGAAGGAGAATGCCGCCACGCCTGGCGCGGGTCCCGGCCATACAGCAGGGAAGCTGCGCTCCGGACCGTGACGATAATCGAAGGTCTGTCCGTCGATCTCCAACGAGAACTTCGATGCGGACGCATCGAGCAGGACCGGCGTGACTGTGAAACGAACTTCGGGCACGGTGCCGCCCGGTCTGAAGTACGCCTCGCGAATTCGCTGCGCCATCTCGAATTGACGCAGCATCGCTTGCGATGCGCCGATTGCGCCCGATGCATCCGATCGCCAACTCCACGGATTGCGCGATGTGTCCACGAGCGGCGCGAGATTCTCTTTGAAGAAGGCATCGAAAATGCCGCCCGTCGCGAATAGTCGACCGAAGTCGGCAAGTGGAACGTCCGCCGTGCCTCGGGCATTAAAAGGATAACGGCCGGAGGTAATTGTCGTGCATTCGTTGACGACTTGAATGCGATAGCGATTGTCGAGTTCGCCGCGTGCCTGACCCACCGCCAATTGCTGACTACGCCCACCGATCTGCGCCACCAAAGCGCCCACTGATGGCGGCAACAATGCAGCCTGTTGCTGCAGCGATTTCAATGCTTCGCCGCTGCCGGCGCGCGAGAGCGCTGCCAACGGATCGGTGTCGCCGACTCCCCCGCCCACCGCTTGTAACTGCTGCGCAATACGGCCCAACTGCGCGAGGACACCGTCGATTGGAGTTTGGCCAGGCGGACCTGTGACCAATTTATGAATGGGATCGAATGCGGCTGTGACCTTCGTGCCCGGCGGACTTCCCGCTGCACCGGTCGCTTCACGCGCGGCGCCGAACAGTTTGTCGAGGCCGCCGCTAATTGCCTGACCGGTTTTCGCCACCGTACCTTGAGTGGGATCCGGCGGCTTGATGAGCTGCGTATTCGTATCGACCGTCACCAGGAGTCCACGCAACGGCGACGTGGGCGCGGAGAGAATATTAAGTGCATCGACGGTCTGCGGCAGCGTCTTGAACGGCGCCAACTGGACGTCGGCCATGACCTCGTTCCAAACGGTAATGTAGTCCGCTTCGTAGACGTCGAGCACTTGATAAGCCATGCGGCCCGAGTTCTGAACGCTGAAGTTATCGTCGCCCAATACCCAGCTGTCTTTGGCGAAATCTCTGACAAGTTCCGCCGCCCCGAGCGTGCTCACTTCTTTGAATACGGCGGGCGTATACAACGACGATATCGGCTCCGACATCTTGCGACCGCTCTTGCGAGCAAGCACCCGTTCCGCGCCGAGACCCGCAGCCAAATCCAATCGCACAGCGCGCTCGTTGTCGCCGGCGTATTTCAGTTTCAAGCGGCTGTACATCAGCCGCGGCACGTTGGCGAGCTTGATCGCTTCACGCGCCTGACCGACGATCAGTTGATCCACCGGCATCTCGCGCAGCGCTTCGACATGATCGAGCAAGCCGTGAAAATGACTGGACAGCGAATCGCGAACCTCCGGCTGTTGCGCGAATCGATCGCGCCACTCGAGATCCACCAGAAACCCCAGCTGCTCCTTATCGAGATGCTCGGGCTGCCCCAGCATCAAGTACGCCTTCAAGTATTCATACAATTTATCGGGATCTGTGATGTTCGCGTATAGACGTTGCTTGAGCGCATTGGCTACTCGCGGCAGTAGCGCGCCATCGAGTTCGCGCGCGTAAGCATCGCCGGCGGCGTTGCCTACGGAGCTACCTTGGTACAAGCCCCAGCGCATACCCAATGGCACGTCTTTTTTATGAACGTCTGCGGCATCGACAACAGTGCGAACCGCATCGAGGCGCGGCACCACTAGTTCGACGCCGGCATCGAGAGGTGGCGCTACCGTTTTGTCGATCGTGGCGGCGGTGGCGGTTACATCCGCTAAGTAAGACTTATTGCGTCCGTAACTGACTGAGAGCGCAATGACGCCGAAGACTGCGATCAACACCATCGCGGCGTAGGCCGCCATTTGCAGCGCCGCTTTTTTCAACTCCAATTTGCGATTCACGCCGGCAAGGCCCGACTCCGCGAACATCACGCTTTTGAGCAAGCTCTCGATGAAGTACGATTTACCGCGACCGCTGCTCGATGCCGCTACGGCATCGTGGCCCAATGCGAATGAGCGACTGATCGCGCCCATCAAACGATCGATAGGCGTGCCTTCTTGCGTACCGCTGGTGAAATAGACGCCTCGCAACAAGACACGGCCGTCGTACCGAGTGCTGCCAAACACTTCGTGCACGAACTTCGTCAACGAATCGCGCAGACCCGCCATCTGTTGCGGAAAGGCAAACGCAGCCGCTCTGCGGCGCGTGTCGCGCTCGTCTTTGAGACGCGTAAAGATGCGTCCGTTCAAGCGCTGCAAAAGGTCGTCGAACTCAGCGGGAAAAGCGATAGCTGCCTGGCCGTTGGTTGTTTGCTCGTACGGGAACGTAACGCCCCACACTTGTTCGCGACCGTCCTGCGCCAAATCGTCGAAGTATTCGGTAAAGCCCGCGACCAGATCGCACTTGGTGATGATCGTGTACACCGGCAGATTGATGTTCAACTCGCGATTGAGTTCGTCCAGTCGGCGACGCACGGCGGCGATGTGTTGCTCGCGCTCTTGTTGGGAGTGCGTCATCAAATCGGCCGCGCTCACTGCAACAATGACGCCATTCAATGGACGACGCTTGCGATGCTTGCGAAGCAACGCGAGAAATTCCTTCCAGCCGGCGCTGTCCGCGTTTTGATCTGAATCTTGTGTCGTATAACGACCCGCGGTATCGAGCAACACCGCCTCGTCCGTGAACCACCAATCGCAATTGCGGGTGCCGCCGACCCCGCGCAGCGCTTCTTTGCCGAACTTCTGCGCGAGCGGAAAATTCAATCCGGAGTTTACGAGCGCGGTGGTTTTTCCCGAGCCCGGCGCGCCGATAATCGCGTACCAAGGCAACTCGTAAATCGTGTGACCGGGGCGTTGATTCTGCTTGAGCGCTGCGAGCGCTTCGTCGAAGCGTTCGCGCAGTTGCTGCGCGTCCGCGCCACTCGCGCCGCCGGCTGCGGGTTTCGCGACGGCGCTAACCAGCTTTGCGCTGGCCTGGATCGCGGCGAGTCGCTTGATCAGCGCGACGATGCCCCAAATCGCCCAGACGAACACGATCGTCAATACGCGCGCCAACACCGAACCCCAAGGATGATAGTCGGCAAACGCGAAGTAAGGTCCTGCGAACCAAATGAAGAGCGACAGGAACAGAAGCCCCAGGACGATCAACACGATTCGCTTCTTGAAAAAGGCGAGCATCTCGATTCTCGTGTCGTTACTCGGTTAGCCTAGAATGCAAAGATTCGATACGAAATAATGGATCAGTTGGTCGGCGTATCGCGAACGTGGACGATTTCCACGCGTCGATTGCGTGCACGATTCTCGGGCAACGATTCCGGCGTATATCTTGGCTCTGTCGAGCCGACGCCCGTAAACTCAATTCGCGCGGCGTTGTCGATGGCCAATCGCAGCACACCCACCACGGATACCGCGCGTTCGCGCGATAACTCGAAGTTATCGCGGTATTTGAATGACGTCAGCCGTTGATCGTCGGTGTGGCCGACGACCAATACTCGGCCGGGCACTTGGTCGAGCGCATCGGCCACTCGCTTCAGCGCATCGACGTAAATCGGATTGACGGCCGTACTGCCTGAGGCAAACAGATTGGGCGCCACAAGCGTAATTAAGGTGTGCGCACCCTGCTCTTCCACCTTGAGTGTGCCGCCTGCTTCGTCCGCGGAAAGCAATTGCTTGAGCGAAGGACCCGTCACCGGCTTGGCATCGACCGGTTTTGCAAAATCGGTAAGCCCAATCTTCGCCAACTGCGCTTGCAGGGGCGCGGCGTAATGACCGAGCCGCGCATAGAACACGATGAAGGTAATGGTGACCACCAGTAACATCGCGGCGCCGACTACCCACCAAGGCACGAAGCGGATGAGCGGATTGCGGCGATCTTGCAAACCCTCCCAACGAATCGATAACTCGTTCGGCGTGCCGCCGCGGAAATTGCGAATCTTCGTGTAAAGGTCATGCTGCACTTCAGCAAGACGCGCTTGACCGCGATCGAGTACTTGGTACTTGCCGGCGAAGCCCATCGACAAGCAGATGTACAACAGCTCCATCAAATCGATATGCCGCGCCGGATCGGGAGAAATGCGTTCCAGCATCTCGAAGAATTTTTCGCCGCCCCACGCCTCGCGATGCAACGAAACCAACAAGGTCTGTTGTGCCCACTCGCTTTGCGCGCCCCAGGGCGTCGAGAGCACAGCTTCATCTAGAACCGCGCATAGCGCATACCGCGCGGCGAGCACTACTTCATGCGCGACGCCGCCGGCACGTGCGCGCTCTTCGAAGTTGCGAAGCTCGTCGAGCGCTTGCCGACGCAGCGCAACGGCATCGGTGCCTTGCAAGGTGCCGCGCATGCGCCCGGCCAAAATTAAGATTGGACTCGCCGCTTTCACCAATGGATTGAGACCGACACCCAACCCATCCCGCGATGTCGTGGGAATCTGATCGGCATGGGCGGGGGCATAGGCTGCTGGCCGCGGCTGGGGCGCTCCGCTCTGAGAAGCGCCTTGGGAAGCGCCCGCGGGTGTGCCTTGAGGCGCATCGCCGCTTCGCTTGCCCGCGCCAGGACGTGGACGCAGCACAGTCGCATCGCGCGGTTTAAAAGGATCGTCGCCTTGATTGCTCATGTTCGAGGTATTTCGACGTAGGGGCGAGCAATTAGCCGCGCACGGCCCAGAGCTCCATTCCCAAGCCTGGAAACTCACCCGACACATGCAAAGCAATGCCACCTGAAGTCTTTAGCTGGCCCCACAATTCATGCGATTGATCCAACTCGAAGTAAACGTAGCCGGCGTGATACGGAATTTGCCGTGGCGCCGCGGGCATCGGCTGCACTGGCACGCCCGGCAGTTGCAAGTTCACGAGATCGCGAATCTTCTCGACCGGTCCGATTTTGAGTTGCGCCGGAAAACGGCGGCGCAATTCTTCGGCCGGCACATCGGCTCGCGCAGCCAGAATGAACACGGCGCTACTGAACAAAGAGCGATCGGCAGTTGTCGCCACGCTGATACCGAATTTCTTCGGCTCAATCGGAATCGGAATTGCGCTTTGTTCCAGCACAGCACTGAGCGATGCACGAAGCGCCGCAATCACAGGCTCGAACGATTCACGTAGACGCTCGTGACGATAGCCCGCTACGTTGGGTCGGCGCTTGGTCGTGCTCGTGAAAGTAGCCAACTCGCCCGCCATCTGCAGACAAAGGCGATAAAAATCTTCCGGATGAATCAGACCGGCGTCGGCCAGATGCGCGATCAACGGCTCGTACCGGTTGATCACTTGCAGCATCAGGTAGTCCGCGATTTCTGCCGAAGCGCCACGACCCGTGGCAACCACGCGCCCTGCCAGTGCTTCGCCGCGTTGATGCAGTAATCCGACCAATTCGGTCAGGAAGGTTTGCAGAGGCAATGCGGCGCGACTGTCGAGAACGGTAGGAACGAAACGATCTTCCAGCACGACCTTTTTGTCGGCGCGACATTCGACCACCTGCGCAATCGGGATGCGTGCGTAGTCTTCAGCGGGTTCGCGATCGGAAATCAATCGGGAGCGCAGGCTCGCAACTTCCAACAGCGCCATGCTCGCGGCAGTCGATGTGGCGTCGCGCGTGTCGAGCTCATCGATGCGATAACGCAGCAAGCCGTCTTGAGTATCGCCCCGAGCCGCATCGAGCACTCCCATGCGGCGGCGCGGAATCGCCAAATGAATGACTTGGTCGCGCAGTTGCGGCCCGACTTCGAGCGGCGACGGCAACGGCTCGTCATCCGGCATTCGAAAGGGCGTGCCGTCCGGAAATACACCGGACGCGCGCCGCAGACCTAACTTACCGACGGCTAAGAGGTCGCGTTCGATTTCGATTTCGGTGAGCCCCCAGCTGTAGCTGCGGAGCGCTTGGCAACGCGTCTCGACATAGCGCTCGAGGAAACGATCCTGCTGCTGAAGATGCTGCGGCCGTAGAAACAGGCCTTCGGACCAGACGATTTTGCTATTCGCGGACATGCGGGCCTGCCAGGGTTATCGTTCGCTGGGCTTGTCTCATCGTGATTTAAGCTGCGTCTCTTTATCACCGAGCATCTGAGGCGGCGGATAATCCCTGATTATTCATGATCAGGCGCTCATCAGGCCGCTTCAGCCAACGATCAGTCTTTCACAGTCAGCGTCACTGCATCTCGTGAAATCGTGATCGTGATGGCATCCTTGCTCATCATATCGAGCAATCCCTTTTTAGGCGCAGCTTGCACAACCCGCCAACGTGAGTTGCGAATATCGCGGAACGCGGCGAGCACGCCTAGAAACTTTGCGTCGCGCGACACCGGTAATTGCATTTCACGCGTTTCACCGGGCGCCAGTTCCGCTTCTTCGCGGCCGACCATGTCGGCCCCCAGTACTTTCTGATCGTCATCGAACAGTGCGAAGAAATCGGCGGCGGCGTATTTATCTTCGCTCTTCAATTGATAAATCCGCACGACGATCGGCGACGGCCGGCCATTGACGTCCGGGTTGATCTGCGACTCCGCGACCAGAGTCATGCGGGCCTTATCCTGCTTGGGAGGACCCGACGATGCGCATCCCGCCAGCGTCATCGACGCTACCGCCGCGCAAGCAGCCATTGTCTTTGCTACCGACCGCAACCCCATGCTCATCGACTTGCCTTGCACTCGCTGAATTATCTTCATGACACCAGAGTTTCAATCAACACGTATTTCAGTCACGGCTTCGAAAGCTTGCGCAGGACTTTTTTAGTGCCTGTCGCCGTTCACTTCTTGCCGGCGCGGCCCGCGGCCTTTAAGCGCTCGAGTTGCTCTTCGTAAGCGCGAGCAAACTCTTCGCCAAATAGATCGCGGAACGTGCTTTCCTGATCGTTGACCATACCACGAAACTTCTCCACATACAGTTCCCAGTACCGTAGTTTTGCGGGTCCTGCGAGCAACGAGCCCTTCTTCACTTGCGGGTCGAATTGCTCGCGCAAACGCTCCGGATCGAACTCGGACAGCATCGATTCGAATGCGACACGCACACCGGCGAGCATCGCCATTTGGTGATTGCGCACGTCCTGAAATGCATCGTCGAAGGCTTCGACCGGTCCCAAATACGCAGCGTTGCGCTTCACAAGAAGGTTATGCAACGCATCGTCGACATTGGCGGAAAATTTGAGCGGGTTGTTGTCGGTCACTTTGAACGTGGTCATGCGCATGCGGAACTCGTCTTTGATCCGCTCGCGTGCGCGCAATACGTCCATGAGGCCGGCCACGACAACGCGCAAAATACGACCGAAATTCTCGACTAATTCCGGGGTGATCTGCGCATCGCTCAAACCGGCGCCGATGAGTAACGCGTTCATGTCGATCTGCCGATTCGTACCCGTCGCACCGTTGTCATTTCGTACTTGCGGCTGACGACCAGTGGCTGCGGTATCAACACGTGGCGTCGGGGGCGATGCCGGCCGCGGCGGTGGCGCCGCGGGTTGTGCCGGCGCCGCGACCCGAGCCGGCGCCCGTGCAACCGGGGGCACAGGAGGTGGCGAAGGCGGTAGCGGCGCCGTCACCCGCGGGGCAACGGTCGGCTGTCGATTGCCGCCAGGCATCGGTCGCGAAACACCTTGAGTAGCGGGCGGGCTTGCCTGATTCGGCTGCTGCGCCTGCGTTGTCATGTGTGGCGCCTGGACGGGCGGCGGCGGCGGCGGAGCCGCCCTTCCTCTTCTCGAGGGCGAACTATCGGACAACAAATCCGAGAGTGGATCGTAGTCGTCGGGGATTGATGACCCGCTCGCGGGTCCAGTAGTTGCTTGTCCGCCTGCCGACCCACTGGACTGAGCCGCCGACCTGGGCGGAGACACCGGCGCTGGTGGGCGGTAATGGTCTTGCATTGGGGAATGACGGCCGAGGTCTTCTGCTTTCGGCCCGGAACTGCTGGGCGCCCCCCCCAACCCCAAAAGCTTCAGGGGATCGCTGGCATCGGACGAATCGCTCTCAATTCCGCCAAAGGGATCGCTCGAATTATTTCCAAATTGACTCGTTCCGAATGGGTCGGACGGAATAATCGGGCGTGCCGATCCACCGATTGAGGCTCCACCGTCAAGCGGCCCTGCCCCCACGACTGGACCGAAGGGGTCGCTGCTGAACGGATCGGAAGAGGGTTTCAGCGCTGCATGCCGGCCGGATGCGCCCGATGACATAGGCGGTGGAGTCGCACCACTTAAAGGCACCGCTCCCCCGCCAAACAAATCGCTAAGCGGCGAAGGCCCGGTGCTCGGTACCGGACCTACGAGCGTGACTCGGATTTCATAGGCATCGATAAAGATGCGATCGCCGTTGTTCAATGCGTAGGGTTGCGAGCGCGACAGGCGGTTATCCGGCGTATTGACGAACACGCCGTTGGTGCTGGTATCGACTAGAAAATACGTCCCATCGCGAAAGTCGACGCGGGCATGGCGGCTCGATATATAGGGATCGGGCAGCACCCAATCGTTGTCCGGCAAGCGGCCGATCGTGCCCCCCGCGCCATTAAAGACCCGACGGCCCGATGCGCCAAGCTTACTTGCCTGCTGACCGATCACTTCGAGCGTCAACACCATCGGTCACCTGTGGAGAGAAGCTGTTAACTAACGAGTTCGCCGGCATTTTACGCAATGCAGGTCGTCATTGGGCAATCGCACGGCAAACGAAGTTATTTAGCCGGCTCGGGGCAGCCTTCCGGCTTGCGCCTCGCCTTGGCGCAACGTTCCAAGAACGCCTCCCGGCGTCGCTCGACCTGCAGCAGCGCGCGATCGGCCACGGCCTGCTCCCTGCGCGACAGCGGAGGCGCGGCGGCGGCGGATTCTCGATTGACCGGCGCATCCTCCTGCACGAAATTTGCGCTTTCAGGCGGCGCAGTGGCCGCGGAAGCTTGAGGTCGACTTGTGCGATTGTTCGAGTCGGCGCGCTTTGCATCGCGCAGTGCCGCGGCATATTGAGCAGTCAATCCGGGCAGCACAGTGGTCGCCAGTCGTCCGAATTCGCCGCGATCGACTGCCGGTTGAATGCTCGTCTCGATTGCAGGAATCGACGACCGAGCAGGCAGCGATTTCGAATGCAGAGCGCTGAACTCGACCCACTGACGTTTCATGTCCAGATAGAGATGCCGCGCATGGACGAAGCTGTCGACATCGTTTGCCAGTTGCGCGTTGACTAACAGCTCCGAGCGGGTAGACGCAAACAAGTTCGCCGCCCCGGCCTCGTTCGACTGCGATGCAGTCTGCGCAGCCTGCACTTGAGAAAGTAGCCGTGCGTTCTTCGCATCGGTCCACGCCGTCGCGCGCAATTCGGTTTGCAACTCATGCAACAACTGCAAGTCGCTCGCCAACTGGTTTGCTTTCGCTTCGGCGGATTTACGAGCGATCGCAGCGCGCGCCGCGGCAATATCGGCGAGTGCGCGATCGTATTGATCGCCCTGCCGTCGAACGCTTGTGTCGACTTCGGCTTGGCGATCTTGCCTGCGCTTGAACAGCGCGAGGACCTCGACTTCGAGCGCGGCGACCGCAGCCACCGGCGCCACGTCGATTTTATTTTCGACGGGCGCAGCTGACTCCGGCGCATCTACCTGCGGCGTCGACGCGGGCGGCGCGATCACATCGCTTTGGGTGACGGGTGTCCTAGGCATCACGGATGGCGCGTGGCCCTTGAACTGCCACACCCCAATCGCAATGGCGGCCAAGCCCGCCACTGCAGCCCAGATCCACGTCGGCCTGCGATAGATCGGCGCGGTGTCGCGGCTCGACAGTGCGCGCTCGAACTCCGCGAGACTTGCAAATCTGGCGGCCGGCTCGGTTGACAACGATGTCATCAAGGCTCGCGATAGCGCAATCGGGACGTCTTTACGCAACTCGCGCGTAGCGGCGAATGTGCCCTGCGGAATGCGCCCCGCGAGCAATTCATACAACATCACGCCGAGCGAATACTGATCCGCGTGCCAATCAACGTCCTTGGCGCCGTCGAACTGCTCGGGTGCCATGTAATACGCGGTGCCCATCACCATACCGGTGCGAGTCAACGCGGACTTCGTGAAGGCACGCGCGATACCGAAGTCGATCAACTTCAACGTACCGTCGGAACAGACCCAAACGTTTTCGGGTTTGAGATCGCGATGCACGATTTGCTTATGCGCGTACTGCAACGCCGCGATGAGTTGTTGCGCGTACCCCAACACCTCGGCCACCGAGTACGGTTTGCGCTGCTGCTTACGAGCTTCCATTTGCTGGCGAAGCGTTTCGCCTTCGAGCAATTCCATCGTGATGAAGTGGTACGGCTCATCGAGTGCGACGTCGAACACTTTGACGATGTTCGGGTGCGAAAGCCGGCAAGCGATCTTGGCTTCGTGCATGAAGCGATCGCGGCCATGCGTGCTCGATAGATACTGCGGCAATAGCACCTTGATCGCGATCGTCTCTTTCTTCAAACCATCGAAGGCTTCGTAGACGGCACCCATACCGCCCTGCCCCAGTACGTTTTTGATTTCGTAGCGATTGGCCAATCGATGACCGACTTCCAACCCCTGCGTGGACTGCGACATGTGCTCCGCTCGCAGCAACGTGCCACCGGTTGAGACAGTGCCGCCCGAGATCGCCGACGAATTTGCGCTGCGGACCGCCGCTTCCGTGGGTCGATCGGCGCCCAGGAGCAGGTTATAGGCCTGATCCAGATCGGACAGCGTCGAATGATATTTTTGCTTCAGTCCGTCCGTGCTCGCGCCTGAAATCTTCTGTTGGAATTCGAGACGTCGGCGCTCATAGGCATGCCGGACCGTCGCCGCATCGGCGTATCCCTCCAATCCCAATAGGTACAGTGCGTCGTCGTTGTTCATGACTTCCCGTCTCGGAGCGGGAGCGTACACCGGAATGGCCCAATCCTTGAACTGAAGCGGCCCACTTCAACACCATAATGCGTGCAAAGTCGCACCGTCAGGACTAATCGGGATAGGACATTGGACTTGAGTCGGGTCGAACGATCTGTGCCGAATGGGCTAGACTGCTAGTTGCCCGTAAGCACTAGCCATTCACGAGGGCACTATGTCCGCACAGGAAGCTCGCGTCACTCCGCTCAAAGCGGCCACCCAATCGGTTGCCGACGCACGCGTCGGACCAATCGCCGGCGCCCGCGTCGGACGTATCGTCGGCATTTCTGCCGAAGGCCTGCTCCAGGTCGAATTGACCCATCCGCTCAGACGTTGCATGGCGCGCTTAGCCTTGGCACTCGATGCCGACCGCCTCCAAGCCGCCATCGATTCGCAACAACCGGCCGTATTGGTTTTCGAGAATGGCGACGACTCGCAGCCGATTGTGATCGGTCTCATCGAAGCCACGGCGCTCGCGACAACCGACATCGAAGCAACCGTGCAAAAAAGCAGTGAGTCCGATCCTCATATCGAAGCCGACGTCGATGGACGCCGCGTGCGCCTCACCGCAAAAGACGAAATCGTCATGGAGTGCGGTCAAGCTTCAATCACTTTGCGGCGCAACGGTCGCGTGGTCATCCGCGGCACTCACGTGGAGACGCACTCGGAAGGCACTAACCGCATCAAAGGCGGACAGGTGCGGATCAACTGACCGACCGAACGCGACTGAGCTTATGCAGACCTTGCCGTTTCGCGACTTGCTGGACGAAAGTCTCGATGAAGCACACTTTCTGTGGCGGCGTTGGGAACAAGAACTCGCGAGCCTCACCCGCAGTCTCGACGAAATCTATAGTTGGACCGAAGATCGCCTGCATGGCGCGCTCGATGGCGTGCGCGTGGCATCGGACGCGGACCTCGAATCATTGCTCGGACCTTCATTAGCCGGCGATGTCCCACACCACGCGGCGGTTGCCGCTCATCTTCTGTGTACGTCGCCATCGCCACAGGCTCGCGCGCTGCTGACGGAAGCTGTGCGCAGCGCCAGCGGCCCCAAACTCGAGGCCATGACACGTGGTTTTGAACTTGCGGAATTGGATGGCAACTTCGCACCGATCACCGCCATCATGCTGGCCACCGGCGGCGAGCATCGCGCACTCTTGTGTTCGCTCAAGGCGTTTCGCCGCGCGACGTTGGGACAAGAGCTCGTAGATACCTACGAATCCAAAGTGCCCGCTCTTCAGGCGCGTGCAATTAGGGCGGCCGCATTTCTCTCTAGTGAACGTGTCGATGCCTGGATCAAAGCCGGCCTAGAAAGCGACAACGCCGAAGTACGCACTGCTGCCATAGTGACCGGCATTCGCCGCCGCAATACCAACGCCTGGCAAGCAGCCGTACAGCTCGTTCGCATGGCGCATGAAGAAGCTTCGCAACTGCTGCCGCTTGTCGCGATGTTCGGCAGCGCGCAGGAACAGCAGGCAGTCTTGGCTGCAGTCGATGCCCCAGCCGTGCAGAAATCAGCATTGCAAGCGCTTGGCGCTTTAGGTACGCGCGCCGCAGCCGAGCGTTGCATACAAGCGATGCGCGATGAAGCGCTCGCACGCTTAGCGGGCGAAGCTTACTGCGCGATCACTGGCGCCGAACTCGAGCGCGATCGCTTGGATGCGGCGGAGAAGAACGAACTTACGCCGGCATTCGAAGACGATAATCTGGATGCGGATCTCGTCCCTCAGACTTCAGACACCTGGCCGCTGCCGAACGTCGAGAAAGTCGAGGCGCATTGGAGCCGCGTGCAATCGCGCTTCGCACCCGATGCGCGCTACATCGGCGGGCGCCAAGCGGAAGTGAACGCCTTGACGACAGCGATCGAATTCGGACCGATGCTGCGACGTCCAGAATGGTTGTTCGAAATTGCGGTTCGAACGCACGGACAATTCGATATCGAACCGCGATCGTTCGCGGCGCAACAGCGGCGCATGTTGGCGGTTTCGAAGGGACGCGCGGGCTGATGTTGCAGCTTCAGAATCAAACGCCGTTCAAGACTGCCATTGCGGTTTTTCCGGATCGCAACGGTATCGACACCGTCTACGTGATGATCAAGGGAACGTGCACGCTGCGTCCTGGTATCGCGCTAGCCGAAGAGCAAGTCCCCGTTATCATTGCCGATGAGTATCTCGGCGAACCCGCGCTCTCCAGCCTCAAGACCGCGTCCGATTATCACATCGGCAAACCCGGCACCGACGTGCTGTTGGTGGGACATGCCTGGGCGCCTGGCGGTCAGGCCGTTAGTGAAAGCACCGTGACTGTCACCGTTGCAGAAAGAAGCAAAACGATTCGCGTCTTCGGCGACCGGGTATGGCGCGGCGGTCGACCGACAGACCCACTGCCTTTCGAATCGATGCCGCTGATTTGGGAACGCGCCTTTGGAGGGTTCGACAACAGCACGGATCAAGTGTTGGCGGAAGAGCGCAATCCAGTGGGCATTGGCTTCAAAGGCGTTCGCGACGCCGATGAATTCGACGATCAACCCGTTCCGAATCTGGAAGATCCGCGCAAGGCGCTGCAAAAGCTCGGTCAAATCGTCGATCCCGTTTGTTTCGCGCCGATTGCGCCGTCATGGTTGCCGCGCCGCTCGTTTGCCGGGACCTACGATGCGAAGTGGCAGCGTAAGCGTGCCCCGTACTTGCCTGACGATTTCGATTCCCGCTTCCTGCAATGCGCAACGCCGGAGTTGGCGTTCGAGCGTTACCTGCAAGGCGGCGAGCCCGTGAACATCGAAGGCGCGACGCCGGATGGCCCGATCTCTTTCGTGATACCCGCGGTGCGACTGGCCGTTGACGCAACGGTTGCCGGCGCGGCGCAGAAATCGATGGTCAATTTGGAAACACTTTTGATCGAGCCCGATGCCAATCGCGCGTCGTTCACATGGCGCGCCGCCATTCCGGCGGATCGCAAAGTACTTAAAGTAGAGACGATCGTCGTGTCGCTCAATGGGAGTGCACGAGCATGACCAAGGCCATCATCGGCGCGACCAGTGCGATCTGCTCGATCGGCGGCGGAGTCGACCAGATTTGGGCGTCGGCGCGGGCGGGTATTTCGCGCATCGGCAGTTCGAATGTAATAGACAAACATGGCGAGCCAATCCAGATGGGATTGGTGCCCGAAGATCATCTGCCGCCGCTGCCGCCGGAACTGGAAACTGGCCTGACGTCACGTGCGCGGCGATTGTTACGGCTCGCGGCTCCAACCCTGGCAGCTGCCGCGAAGGAATTGAAGCAGCCGGTGCGCGTGTACCTCGGCATGCCGGAACTCGGCGCCGAACAGGCGCCTTGGCTGGATCAGTTTCTGGCACTACTTAGCAAGGCAAGCAACATTCAAATCGATTTGGAACAAAGCGCGCTGATTCCTCGCGGTCGAGCAGCGGCTTTACGAGCGCTCGAAGCTGCGCTGGAAATGCTATCGACCGATCCGAGCATACCGGTCGTTGTGGGCGGAGTGGACTCGTTCTTGGATCTCCGATTGCTTGCCGAGCTTGATGGCGAACAGCGCATCCTAGGATCACGCGTGATGGATGGTTTCATACCTGGCGAAGGCGCGGCTTTTTTCGTATTGCATGCACCAACAGAGAATGTCACCACACGCACTGCCTCACTCGATGGAGTGGCGTCGGCAAAAGATTCTGGTAGCCGCTACGGCAGTTCACCCGCCAAAGGTGAAGGGTTGGCTGAAGCCATAGAGAAGATGCGTGCTGGCCTCCAGCCGGCCGCACCTGTAGGTACGACCTTCGCCGGATTCAACGGCGAGAACTTCGATGCCAAACTCTGGGGTGTGGCACAACTGCGCCACTCGGATTTCTTCGCATCCGGTATGTTCATGGAACATCCAGCAGACAAGTATGGCGATACTGGCGCGGCGACCGGCGCACTGCTGACCGTCCTTGCTGCAACGGCGCTCTCTCGCCAACAGCGGTCTGGTCCAGCCTTAGTTTGGGCAGCATCAGATTCCGAATTGCGCGCGTGCGCGTTGCTCTCTACGTAGCGAGTTATCTATGGGTCAAACGACTTTTGCGAACGGACGCGGCATCGTCCACAAAGCCAGCGGCGGCATGAGCCCCATCTTTCCGGATGTTTGCAAGACGCCGACGCCCGCAGGCCCCGTCCCGATCCCCTATCCGAACATCGGCAAGGCCGCCGATACGTCGAGCGGCCCGACGAGCGTGAAATGCGACGGGCAAATGCCGATGACCAAGGACGCGAAATACATGATGTCCACCGGCGACGAAGCGGGATCGGCAATGGGCGTGGTGAGCAACAAAATCAAAGGCGCGTGCGAATACATGATGCATTCGTTCGATGTGAAGTTCGAGGGTAAGAATGTCTGCCGAATGGGCGATCCGTTGTTCCATAACGAAAAAAACGGCATGGGCTAAGCCCGACGCCATCGTGCAAGCGCAAGGTCGAGATCGCTTGACGTCTGCGCCGAACGCGAGCGAGCTAGTTGAAGCCTTCGTAGCTTTCCGTCGGCAACATCCAGGTTCCCGGCAGCTTTAGCGGCGTCAAGCTTGCATGCAGGGTTTCGTCAACGATCATAAGCGTAGGAGCGTGCGGGATGCGGAAGATGCGCTGGCCGCGCGCAGCGGCGGCGTCGATTTTGAATGACTTCAACCACCCTCGCCCGCCTACTTCGCGCGGTTCGATGACGCTATTCGCTACATCGACGGCGTCGATCATTCCCACGATATTGATCAGCGAGTACTTGGTTTCGATTTCTCCCTCTGGATTTTCGAGCTCCACGGGAAAGAATTGGATATTGTCGATTCCGAGCTTCAGGAGTTCATCGCGGAAGCGATCGTGAAACAGGGTGAGCGTTCCGCGAATGATGGCGCCGCGAAATTTTCCGGAACGCGCCGACATCTTGAGCTGCAAAGGATTTCTGGGCGCTGCCAACAACTTGCCGCTGATCCAATCCTCGGGATCCATGTCGGCGGGGCAATCTAGCACCGTCGGCTGGCCGGGCACTCGCGGATCTTGCTGGATAATGAAATAGCTCACCTCAGGTCCTCAGTAAGAGTCGGAATTCACCGGAATTTCCGTTTTTAACGTAGCTGCGATGCCGGAATATTCATACGCGCGCATCGAGACAAAGAAAGGACTGCTGTCGGCGGGTTTGAAGCCGCCCTGGCCGTTGAACTTATCGAGGTACTTGCGAATCAAGTCGCTGATTTTGTCCATCGATGCTTTGAACTTGTCGTCCTTCTCAGGATCCTCGCAGAGCTCGGGCGACGTGTTCTTCACCAAGTCGAGCAGCATGTCGATGATGACCGCGTCGTACGATGTTTCGTGCGCGACGTCGTCGCCGTCCTTTTCCTCGGCGCCCGTTTCCTTCCACGATTCGAGATCTCTCTTCGGCACCATGATATCGAACGCGTGATGCCCCACGTGCCACTGCGCGCCCAATTCCTTCATCAGCGCATAAGCCACCTTCTGCTTGCCCTGAGGCTCGTCGAGATCGCCGTATTTCACGCGCCCGGCTCCGTGCGGATACTTGAGCGTCCAGTGCGTGGTCGGCAGACCGATGCCGTTCTTCGGAGCGTTGATGTTGTATTCGACCATATTGCCCATGCGCACTAGCCGCCTGACCCGCGCGTAACATTGCATTGCGGAGATCAAGTGGTGCGCGGCGGTCGTGTACGGCAAATCGCCCGTCTTGCGGTCCACGACTTTGATCCCCAACCCCTTGGGTTTGCTGGTGACCTCATCGTTCACTTCCTCGGGTTTCTTCGTTGAGTGCCCTTTGGGCTTTTTATGGCAGAACGGACATTGCTCGTCCTTGGCGAGATCTGCCACATTGACGTTGACTAATTCACCGACTTCCACTGCTTTCACCCTCGCTCGAGCGAGCCGACCAACCGCGCGGTCGCGACTGGTCGCTCACGTACACCCAAGCATTCGCGTTCAGGCGGCAATCAGTTCTGGTTGACCTTGCTGCCTTTGATCGTCACGTCGCTCGACGCCTTGACGTTGATCTTGCCGCTGCCGTCCAGCGTGATGTCCTTGCCCTTGATTGTGATGGTGCCGTCCTTCTTCATGGTGATGCTCGCCGATCCCGTTTGAATGGTGATCTGATCGCCCGCATCGAGCACGAACTTTTTGCCGACTTTTAGCTGGTCGTCCTGATCCACGCCTGTCTTGCGCGTCTTGGCGATTTTATTGGTCTGGTTGCCCTTGATCTCGACCGTCTCATCCTTGGCGACGTCGCGTCTTCGATTACCGTCGACCATCAACTTCTGATCTTTGCCGATGGTCACCGTTTCGTTGTCGCCGACGTTCTCCTTGCGATCCTTCGTGATCGCGATCGTCTCGTTTTTGTCGACCTTTTCAATCCGGTTACCGTCAATCGTGATCTTTTCGTCTTTGTTGACCGTCTCCGTGCGATTGCCTTTGACCAGCGTCGTCTCGTCATTGTCGATCGTCTTCTTCCGATCGTGACCGACCCAATGCGTCTCGTCGTTCTCGACTTCGATGTCTTGATTCTTTTCGGCGTGCAGGAACACCTGCTCCGAGCCTTTTAAGTCCTCGAAACGAAATTCGTTGAAATTCGCGGCCGCTCCGCCCTTTGAACTACGCGACTTGATGCCGCTTTGCGTCTTGTTCGCGGGCAGCGCGTATGGCGGCATGTTGTCGCCGTTGTACACGCGGCCGGTGACGATCGGTTGATCCGGATCGCCTTCTAGGAAACTGACAATGACTTCCTGGCCGATGCGAGGAATGTGCATCGCGCCCCATTGTTTGCCGGCCCATACCTGCGCGACACGCATCCAGCACGAGCTGTTCTCGTCCAACTTGCCGTAGCGATCCCAGTGGAACTGCACTTTGATCCGCGCGTGTTCGTCGGTATAGATCTCTTCGCCGTTAGGGCCCACCACGACAGCCGTTTGTGTCCCTTGCACGCTCGGCTTCGGCGTCACACGCGCCGGCCGAAACGGTGTTTTGGCGTCGATTGCTTCTAGCGCAATCGTAAATTCAGAATCGCCGCCTGACCCGCCGTCATAGTTGTCAGTGGGCAGAGAGAATTGCGTACCGACGATGATGTATTCGATGTTGAGATCTTTACGCGGAAACTGAGCGAGCTTGAAGCGCCGTCCGGTCGCCAAGCCCGCGGCATTACCCTGCCCGCGCGCCATCATGTAGCTCGATTGCAATTCTTGAATGCGGATTTTAGAGACGCGCGTCGATTCGCCGGTCGACAATTTCGACAGCTCGCCTGGATAGTCGAAGACCTCAAAAGACGCCATCGCGTGTTTGCGTGCAATGCTCTCTTTGCTGAGCAACGATTGGCGCGGATTCTCGAAATCGTAATCGGTGGTCGCATACGCACCCGGCAACATCGATTTGGTGAATGACCAACCGCTTAAGTGATCGCGCTCGCGTTGAGCATCGGGAGCGTCAGCCGGAAAATAAGGGACGCTGTCGTAGCCGGAAACGGTCGAATGCGCGCTCGAGTCGTCGGCCAGCACCATCAGGTGCGCCGATTCGGAATGCTCAAAAAAGTAATAGATACCTTCCTGCTCCAAGAGGCGGGAGAGGAAGTTGAAATCCGTTTCGCGATACTGCACGCAGTATTCCCATTTCTCGTACGTGCCTTTGAGCCGTAGTTTGTAATCCGAGAAGCCGTACTGCTTGACGACTTCCTCGAAAATATCCGGCACCGACTTTTTCTGGAAAATTTTGCAATCGGCAGTGCGCGTCAGCTGCCAAAACCAAGGCCGCACGATGGCATGGTATTCATGAAACTTGCTGCGATAGCCGAGCTGCGCGAATTCGGTGACGAGGCCGTGGAGATATCGCTTGCCGCCGCCGGTGGGCAACTCGAAGCTAAGCGTGATGTCTTTGCCGAGGATATCGTCCGGATTGATGTCGCCCTTCTCGCTCAAGAGCCCCAAATCGAACCGAAACGGCTCGCTGAATCGCTCCACGCAGGTCACTGACCTGGGCAACAATGCGTCCTTGCCGAGTGAAGTCTTGAGGGTTACGGGTCTTGCGGCTTGGGTCGCCATGATCCTCTCTGCTCCTTAACTTGCGGGGCTGCGTCGCCTAATTAATCGATCGGCACCAACCGCAAACACCCCTCCTCGTTCTTGGAGTAGAAGTAGAGCCCATCGGTGTCGGCGCCTTCGGCGATGATGACTGGAACGGCGCTCTCGAATTTCTGCTTCGCGATCGCGGTGGCCGCCACCTCGTTGATGGCCTTCTCTTTAATGAACGGAGCCCAACGAGCATCGGTCTTGTCGACCCGGGCGCCGGTATCGGTCGCGCGTCGGAGCAAGTTCAGGAATTGATAGTAGTCGTACTCGACCACTTTAGCTCGGGCCATAAGGACACCTTGGACACGCTAATTTGAAGCCCCGTTTGCGCCGGGGAGATAGGTTCAATGGATGAATCCAATCGTCGCATAGTGGCAAGCATCGCGCGCCATCGCATCCGCACGCTGCTTATTCATTGTAATGACTGCGCTCTAAGTACAGGAAATAAAAGAGATTTGCAAGCCAACCGGCGGAGAACCGCATTCTCCATCACTGCGCCACAACTAAATGGCCCTGCACGTCCTGTCCTCGTTCGCGCCGTAGCACGACATCCTTCAGTTCCACACGAGTGAAACCGCCGGCCGTCAACGCGGCACGCACATAATCGGCATGATGGACGTAGCGTCCGTGGGGCTGAATCCGATAGCGGACAGGATCCCCTGCCGCCGGTGCCATGCCCGGCTGAGGGTCGGCTACGGGCTCGTCGATATGACGCTCCAGCGTGAATGCGAACACGCCGTTCTCGCGTATGCACGAACGCGCCGCAAGTGCCGCCTCCTCTAATGCGCCGAAGTACACCAGCGTGTCCGCAGAGATTACGACGTCGAAAGCATTGGGACGATCGCGCATGAAACCGCAGAGTTCGGCGACGACTAGTTCGTCGTAGATATTTCGGGCACGCGCTTTCTCGACCATGCCATCGGACAAGTCGACGCCGACCAAGCTCCGGCTCATGGAACGAAGCAAGCCGCCGCAAAGCCCGGTGCCGCACCCGGCATCCAGCACGTCGAGTCGACCGTCCGTGGGCACGTACTCGCCCAGCGCGGACACCAGTAATTCGGGAGCGCGATAGCCGAGGCCCTTCAGATTCTCGTCGAAGCTCGACGAGAACCGATCGAACAGATCCTTAAGATACTGATCGTCGGCGCGCGCCGGCACGTCTTCGCCGGTCATCGCCGCGAGCATGTGCCGAGCGACTGAACTGTCCGGCTCGACAACTAGCCATTGTCGATAAACATTAGCCGCCTCCGCGAAGCGCCCGAGACCATAAAGCAAAATACCGAAGCGCTCATATACCATCGGATTAGCCGGCTGTAGTTCGACGGCTTTGACGAAGCTCTTGACCGAATCTTCGATCTTGCCGGTGCGGCGATAGCACACACCCAAGTTGTACCAAGCCTCAACCAATTCCGGAGCGTAGCGCGTTGCATTCAGATACGCGTCAGTTGCGTCCTTCGGCAGATCCGACACCACTAGCATGTTGCCGAGGTTATTCCACGCGTGCGCGTTCGTCGCATCGAACTCGAGCGAGCGCCGTACGAGGTCGATGCCTTCTTGCAAGCGCTTCGTTTGAAATTTAAGCAGCCCGAGAAAATGTAGTCCGTTGTGCTCGTTGGGATGCGCATCCAACCAACGCATGTAGCCCTGCTCCGCTTCTTCCGCGCGACCGGCGCGATGAGCCTCTTGTGCTACGAGCAATTCTTTTGTGTCCGTCAACATCTTGGCGCCTCGCGCTCCAAACTGACTTTCTGTTCTAGCAGATGCGCACGCGCATGGGTCACTTCCCGCATTGCGTGTACTTATTCAGCGACAAAACACCGCAAAAATTGCGCCGTCCGTAACATGCGCCGCACGGTAGAGTCCGCGGCTAGCAGAAGCATGGAGCTACATTATGTACATTTATTCGCGTCTCTGTTCGGTCTTCGCGCTGTCGATTTTGGTACGTGGAACAAAGGCGACTACCGGTGGGCGAGCCGCTTCAGCTACTAGAGTTGATCGCAGCCGATCAATACGGGAGCGCAGTTGCAATTTGGTTGCAACAGCATCTTGTGCCGGCTGCTTCGAGTGGGAACGCTTAGAACGTCACGATGACATTCGGTTTGTTTTTCTTAGGTTTTGACTCAGGCTGAGGTTCCGGCTCGCTTTTGATGGGGGATGCGTCCGGTGGCGCTTGTCGAGCAGCCTCCTGGTTGGCTGGCTCGACCATCGGCGAATTCTTTTCCGGTGTGGCCGCGAGAGGTGCAGCCGGCTGAGATTCAGGCTTCGCGATCAAAGGTTGTACGGCAGCGGGGGGCGTTGGCTGCAGAGCGCTCACCTGCGTTACACGCGTTAACGATACGAACGACGGCAGATGACCAAACGCCTGCATTCCGGACGCGAGTAGTCCAGCAGCGCCCGGTGATTTATTTTTTTGATCGCGCTCGATACGCGCGGCCAGCACGGAGGCCAAGTTTCTCTCGACGGCAGGATACGCGTTCGGAAACGCAGCCTTGATCGTCGCGAAACGACCCTGCAACTCCGCACCGCTCAACTCCCGGCCCGTGCGTATCAAGCCATCCAACTTTGAAATCTCCGCCAGCGCGCCCCTCGATTCCTTCACCACGCGCAAGTCAGCGCCTAAGTGTCCGGCTGCCGCAACGTATTCACCCGCCGCGGCGTAATCTATTTTCTGAAGTGCGCCTTCTGTCAAACGCAGATAGGCCAGCGCAATTGCCAACGGACCTTCGCGAGCAATGAACGAGTCACCCGGGGGCAATTCCTCGCGTAACTCGTTCAACATGACGACGGCCGCCTCGACCTCATTTGCTTTAGCAAGCTGCAAGACTCGTTCGCGCTGGCGCGCTTCGATCTCCGCAGCACTGACGATGCGTTCATCGCGGCTTGCTTGCTCGGCGGCAGTCGGAGCTGGACTAGGGAGCCCCGCAACCGGCGCGGTTTGCATTTGCGACGGCACTGCCGCGTCGCGGCTTGGCCTTGCTTCCTCCGGCCATTGCCAATAGGCGACAGCAGCAGCCGCGACAACCGCAGCGGCAATGCCAGAACGCAAGGCCCAGGCGCCGTCGATGCGCGTCAGCTCGTCGATAAATTGCGCAACACTCGGCGTGCGATCGGCGCGATGCAAAGCCAGAGCGCGCTGTAACGCCTGCCATCGCGCGCGCGCGAGACCCTTTGGCCGCATCGGCACGAGATTGTATTCGAGTGCAAATTGCGCAGACTGCCGGCCATACGGATGCTTGCCGGCCAGCAATTCGTAAGTCACACAAGCCAGCGCGTAGAGATCGTCGCGCGGATCGGGATCGCCACCATTAACCATTTCCACGGTCGCGTAAGAAGGCGTCAGTGCGCCGAGGTCGCCGACTTGAAACAGGGTCTTCTCGTTTTCCGGCAAATCGTCACGCTGCTGCGCACGGGCAATGCCGAAGTCCAGAATCTTCACACCACCATCGTTACCGACGAACGCGTTGGCGGGCTTGAAGTCCAGGTGGATGACGCCCTTCTCATGCGCGTAGCTAAGCGCCTTACCCATCTCCTTCACTATTCGCAATGCTTCGGTTGTTGGCATTAAGCTCGAGCCGAGTTGCTTGATGACTCGGTCGAGCGGTTGCCCTTGCAACAACTCCATCACGATAAATACATTGGCGCCATCGCGATCGAAGTCGTACACCGTGACGATATTGGGATGCGCTAGTTGTTGCGCCTTACGTGCTTCGCGCTGCAGTAGCTTCAGCGACTCGGGATGACGCTTGAAATCTTCATTCAGAAGTTTGACCGCTACGAATGGAAACCGATCTTGCGCTTCTTCCTTACGCTGATCGCGGGCGCAAAATACCGTTCCCATGCCACCCTTACCGACAACGCGTTCGAGCGTGAAGCGCTGCTTTAGGACACTGCCGACATCCAATACGACGCGGTCACTGCCTTCCCATTGCGATGGATTGGTGACTTGCCATGCGCTCGAACTCGGCGCGCTTGAATTAGTGCCGGTAGCGGTTGCCGAAGCCGTTGCGCGCGAACGCAACGACGTCCGGAACAAAGTTCCGTTTTCCGTGGTTTGCAGCGATTTGGGTGGGGGCGAGTCGCCCTTGTCGTCGGCCATGGCGAAGGACGTGATATGCGGACGTTCAACGATACAGCAATTGAACGTAATCGCCAGGGCAGAGGCCCGGCGGCCCGCAATCCTGCGAGCCGCCGTGATCGTTTTGTGAACTACATCAAGCCGTCAAAATGCGTAGGACGCACTCACCACCAAATGCGCGGGACTTTCTTTGATGAAGAAAGAATCGAACTTATAGTCGTAGGACTGATAACGCAGGTCGGCATTGACGCTAAAACTAGGGCCGAATACGTACGTGTAGCCCGCGTTCAGGCTGTAGCCAAGCGTTGTCTCCGAATCGAGCGGCGCAGCGGTGCTCGAATAATCATAGACTCCGCTCAACACGCCGACGCCGGCGCCCAAATTGAACGCGCTACTCGACAGCGGAATCGCCCAGCCAACGCCCGCGAGAAATCCCGACGTCGTCAATCGATCCGGCGCGATGCCGGTGCCGCTCGGCCAATCGGTAATGGCTTCGCTGGTCTTATAGCCCACATAGATCGACACATTGTCGAGCCGACCGCCGATCGTGAGCGTCGTGTCGTCGCGCGAGAAATCCGGCTTTTGATTCGAGAACGAGAATTTTGCATCGCCCGACGACGACTGATGCACCATATCTACGTACAGTTCATTATCGAAAATCAGTGTGACACCGACAGGCACTGTGATGTAGTCCGCTTCGTACTCGACCTTGTACTGACCGCCGCCGCCGATGGAGAAATTGCTGTCGACACTGTATTGACCGATGCCTACGCCGGCGCGCAGACGGACATTGACCTCGGCTTGGGCACTTTGTACGGCGCACAGGCCGACGACCATTGCAACCACGTACGTCGTGACTCGAACGGCCGTGACTCGAACGATTGATTTCGACACTATTTCCTCCAGTTGTCGGTGCGAACGACCGTCATTGTCTCAGGCTGAGACCATTAATTGAAGCGAGCGACGGCGAAAGGAGCCGGCCTCGCGGCCGGCCCCGACTTGGAATAGCGCGCGGTTATTAAGCGAAGTCGAACCCGAACTCGTTGTTGACCGCGCTGATGTTGATCGCTTGCGTAGGCGTGGCCGAAGTCATTCGCTCGAGCAACGTACGGCTGATCGCCGGTAGCAGCGTATTCGTCAGGATTGCGTCGATCATGCGGCCGCCACTCTCCGGTTCCGTGCAACGAGAAGCCACCAACTTCACGACATCGTCGCTGTACTTCAATTCGATGCCGTGATTTTCTTTAACGCGTGACACGACGCGATTCATCTGCAACGTGATGATGCGACCGAGCATGGAATCGCTCAACGGATAGTACGGAATCGTCACAATTCGGCCGAGCAATGCGGGCGGGAAGGTCTTGAGCAATGGCGCGCGCAGCGCCTTCGCAATGCCCTCCGGATCGGGAAGCAGTTCCGGATCCTTGCACATACTCATGATCAATTCCGTGCCGACGTTGGTCGTCAGGATGATCAGCGTGTTCTTAAAGTCGATGAGCCGCCCTTCGCCATCCTCCATAAATCCTTTGTCGAATACTTGGAAGAACAGCTTGTGCACATCCGGATGGGCTTTCTCGACCTCGTCAAGCAGCACAACGCTGTACGGTTTGCGGCGCACGGCTTCCGTCAGTACGCCGCCCTCGCCATAGCCGACGTAACCCGGAGGCGCGCCCTTCAAAGTGGACACCGTGTGCGCTTCCTGGAACTCACTCATATTGATGGTGATCAGATTTTGCTCGCCGCCGTAGAGCTGCTCCGCAAGCGTTAACGCTGTTTCGGTTTTGCCTACGCCGGAAGGACCCGCCAACATAAACACACCAATGGGTTTGTTCGGATTCTCGAGTCCTGCGCGAGCGGTTTGCACTCGCTTAGAAATCATTTCAAGACCATGATCTTGTCCGATCACACGCTTACCCAGTGTTTCCGCGAGCTTGAGCACCGTGGCGACTTCATCTTTCACCATGCGACCCACCGGAATACCGGTCCAGTCCGCGACCACTGAGCCCACAGCCTGCTCATCCACGCTCGGCAACACGAGCGGATTCTCACCTTGCGCCACAGTGAGCTGCGCTTGCAGCTCCTTGAGTCGTGCCACGAATTTGGTGCGCTCGTCAGCCGTTAGCGGAGGCTTGGCCGGTGCGACAGCCAGTGTGTCGCCAGGTGTGGCGGCCGGTGCAGTCGCTGCATTCACAGGCGCATTGGCGGCGCCTTCTACCTTGCCAGTAGCTTCGCGAAGCTTGCCGCGAATCTCAAGAATTTCATCGACGAGTACTTTCTCCTTCGCCCAGGCGTCCTTCAGCTCGACGAGACGCTTCTCGTCTGTTGCTAACGACTCGCGCGCCAACGACTCACGTTCGCTGGTCTCTATGCCGATCGCGTGTTCGCGCGCGATGATTTCAAGTTCGGTGTTCAGCGCTTCAATGCGTCGCTGACAATCTTCCACTGCAGCCGGTGTGGCATGATGACTCACGGCCACGCGCGCACAGGACGTATCCAACAGGCTCACGGCTTTGTCGGGCAACTGGCGATCTGGGATGTAGCGATGCGACAGCTTGACGGAGGCTTCCAGCGCTTCATCGAGGATCTGCACGCGGTGATGCTTTTCCATTGCCGAGACGATGCCACGCATCATCAGCACGCCTTTTTCTTCGCTAGGCTCGTCGATCTTCACGGTTTGGAAACGCCGTGTGAGCGCGGGATCCTTTTCG